>Ga0335079_10000062_pt1 | contig 125547 bp, 110 predicted proteins | sample Lox_Sample_33_FD_206719 | JGI IMG/M metagenome (GOLD analysis project Ga0335079, IMG submission 206719) | Soil microbial communities from Loxahatchee National Wildlife Refuge, Florida, United States - Lox_Sample_3.3 | ecosystem: Environmental > Terrestrial > Soil > Wetlands | place: USA... | reverse complement strand
TGCAATTTCGATGGCGTATCGACGTGCAACGGCGTCTCTGCTGAGTGCCAGCAAGTGGGAGAAACGCCAGTGGGCGAGCATCCAGAGGTGGGCCAATCGGATCGCAGCGGTGGTTATCGGATTCCCCGGACGAAGCTGGCGAGTGGCGCCCCAAAGAGCGACCGACCAGGCCACCGGACAGTGGCGAATTGCGGATGCGGTGGTTGCCGTTACGATGCATTGATCACCTGGCTCGGCCATTCGTTCGGGATCTTCATAGAAGTGCAGCAGGGATTGCAGCTCGTCGGTAAGGTTGGTTTCGACCCAGGCGAGAATGCCGGCTAAGCAGGCAATCGGCGCTCTCCTCTCTCGGATCACGACGGTAACGCTGTCCTTGGGATCGAGGTGCGGGTGAAGCGCCAGGTCGTATTGGTGCCAGATGATCCTGCGTTCAGGGTCAAGCCGATTGATCTCGTAGAGCGGAGCGAGCCCAGGGATGACCTCCACGGTCAAACCCATGGACTCCATTCTTTCCACGAGCGGAGCTGCGACGCGGTTGCGTGCGATCTCACCAAGTGGTGCGGGCAATGCGTCGCCTTCAAATTTACGGAGGTATTGCATCGGATAGCTTCCTTGTCTGGTTATAACGACAAGGAAACCTGGCACAAATTGTTGCGATACTGGACCGCTTCTACGCCGTTCCCTGATCAAACATCTAAAATAACAAGAATATCTTTCATGACAGACACGATAATATAGTGTAGAGAAGTCAGCAATCGGGAGTCGGGTGAGACGCAGTCAGCACGAAATAAATGCCTGCTGCGTCGGGGCGACTTGCATATTTCAGATTGCGGTAGTGATGCCAAACTCCGTTGATAGGAACTTGACGATCGTAGTGTGCCGGTTGTTGTTCAGTGACTGCGCCCATCAGCTCTTCTCGCACCGTCATCGCATAGGCAAGATCTGCTCGTTCGCGTATGTCTCGGCCGAGTGCGCACGCGAGCTTGCCAATCATCGCGTCTCCGGAAAAAGCAAGGCGTACTTCTTCTCCTTCAACTCGGTGTAAACCGATATGATCGCGAATCGGCCAATTAAAAGTGAACTGGATGAGGGCCTCCGCCGAGCCATCGGTCTGCCGTAAGGCCGCGAGAATAGGCCCAAGAGGCGGAGTTAAGTCATCGATAGCTTGGCGGCTCACCACACGACGTTGGGTCTTCCACGGTGCGGTCGCAGCGCCGATCGCCGCCGCATCGCCGAGCGATTGAGCGATTGACGAAATCGTTGGGTGGTCCACCTCGATCCATCGACCCTCGACAAGGACCGACCGAGTAATGCGTTTCTCGCTGTTCGCATGATCCAAAAGCCAGTGGATCAAACGGTCAACTGCACGGGAAATCGGGGCGCCATCTGCGTAGCGGATACGCAGCCGCACCGCGCTCTCCGTAACAGCAATCCAGCCGGCCTGCAGAGCAATTATACTCGGGTCTTTGATGGTGTCATTGAGAGCGAGCCGATCGCGTGCAAATCCCGAGTGATCGGGGACCTCGCGCATGTCGCCGGTGTCGGTGAACCAAGTCGCCCGCCTCGTGCGTTCGACGCCGAGCTGGTCCACCAATCGAGCGATCAGCCGCTGCCGGTCGCGATCCTCGACTGTGGCCCAACGGGTGGCGTCCGCCGCTGGAAACAGGTCATCGCGAAAGACAAAATCGCCGCGGCCGTCGAAAAAGCGCACTGCGGCGGCGACCGCCTCGCCCGAAGGACCTGATTCCCCACGCATCCAGCGTAACGCCGTCTCGTAGCGCACGCCGATTGCTGCCGCGAACTGCTTTACCTCCAGCGTTGCGTGTGGCCGGAGCCGGCGCCGCAGCGCCTCTACCCAACGGGCCAGAAAGTCGCCTTTGACGACATCGGTGTCTGCCGGAGATGCGATCCCTGTCGTTGATCGCCGTGGCAGGTTTCCTGATGGATGATTGCCCTCGCCCATCTTTGGTTCCGCCGTCAGACGCTCGGTATCGTCGACCCGGGCGTTGTTTTCGCGGTGCCAGATCCTTCGTCCGTAGCAAGTACGAATTCCGAGAAAACCCTCGCCGCCGTCAGCACCGCTTCCGGAATCGGTCCCGCGAGCGGCGTGCCGTTACCGGATTCGCGCAGCAAGGTCAGCGCTTCCTGCAGACACTTGAGACGGACGGCTGTCGCATCGAGCGGCGCGTCTTCGGTCATGGAGTCGGTGCAGAGGCGCACGCACTCGTCGCAAATATGCGCGCCCTGGCCCGCGACGAGCCACCGAACTTCGTTCTGCGTCTTCCTGCAAAAGGAGCAGCGAAATGACTTGGTGCCGCGAGATGTAGCACGGGGACGAAGAACCATCGGTGGCCTCTTTCTTCAGATTTCCCCCAAATTGAGAGGGTCTCGATGCGACGTATAGCAAACGGGGAAAGTATACGCGATGCGTATGCTGAGGGTCAATTTTCCTCCTATGAAGGGCGATACCACGCGCCGCGGCCTGGCGACGACGGTCGCTCGGGGCCCGGAATCAGCGGGCGCGTTCGGGCAATACGTGAGCGACTTGGACTCACCAAGACCGCCCTTGCGGCGCGCATCGGCGTCTCGCAGCCGACGGTCACGCGTTGGGAACTGAACCAGGATGTCCCCGACGAGCGCCATCTTCAGCGATTGGCGGCGATGATCGGCATCTCGGTTTCGGAGCTGCGCTATGGGCGGACCGGGTTCAGCGAGCCGGTGCCGGTGGTGGGATATCTCGGACCCGAGAGCGTGGTGGTGCCGCTGCGGCCGGAGCGTGCCGAAGCGGAACTCGAACAGGTGGGGACGCTGCCGGGCCTCGATGATCCGGACGTGCTGGCGTTGCGCGTGCGAGGCAACGAGGTCCATCCAATTTTGCGCGATGGATGGCTCGTGTTTTACCGCCGGCCTCAAGGCGGCGTTCCCGCCGACTGTATCGGTCAGGTGTGCGTGGTGCGCCTCGCCGATGGCCGGCTGCTGCTCAAGGAAGTGCGGCTGCATCCAAGTGCAGCGACCGGCGGCGGATCGGGCGAGGAACCGCGCTTCGACCTTCATGCCTGGGGCGGCAGGAATGACGTGCTCACAAGCGAGGCGGTCGACTGGGCCGCGCCGGTGATGGGTTTTCGCGCGCCCTGATAAGTCCCCGTCAGCGTCTACGTTATTCCATCGGGCGTGAGTTCTCCTCTCGGAATTTGCGGGAGATCAGGGTTTGGGGAAGGAGGGACATAGAGCTGCGCGTCGAATCGCCGAATCGAAGAATTGTTCTCCCCGATCTCCCTCTTATCCCCTAATTCTTTTTGAGTCCGATCGAGGACCGATGGATTTCGTTCGGCGGCCCGAGCCGTTGCCGAATTTTCAACTTGCCTTGTCGTAAAGCGCCAGCAGCGCCTCGCCATAAGCCTGACGGATCGCGTGACGCTTGATCTTGAGCGTCGGTGTCATTTGTCCATTGGCGGTGCTGAAGGCTTCGTGCGCGATGATGAAGTGGCGCACGCGCTCGATCTGCGCGAGGACTGCGTTGACGCGCGCAACCGCGGCGCCGATCGCCTTTTGCAACTCGGGATCGCCGTGCAGAGTCTTCAAGTCCGGTTCGACGTTCCGCTCCCGCGCAAAGCTCTGCAGGAGTTCGGTGTTGGGCACAATCACCGCGACCAGGTAGGGCCGCCGATCGCCGAACACCATCGCCTGACCGATCTCCGGTTCGAGCGCGAGAAAGCCCTCGATGCGCGCCGGCGACACCATGTCGCCGCCGGAGTTTTTGATAAAATCGCGCTTGCGGTCGGTGATCTGGATGTATCCCTCCTGATCGAGGCCGCCGACGTCGCCGGTATGGAGCCAACCCTGCTGAATCGAGCGGGCCGTTGCCTCGGGGTCGTTCCAATATCCCTTCATGACGCAGTCGCCGCGGACGAGAATCTCTCCGTCCTCGGCGATCTTGACTTCGACGCCCTCGAGCGGCGGTCCCACCGTATCGATCTTGATCCTGTTCGGCGGGTTGGCGCTTACCACCGGCGAGGCTTCGGTCTGCCCATAGCCCTGCAGCAGCGGCACACCCAAGGCTAAGAAGAATTTGCCGATCTCGGGGTTGAGGGGGGCGCCGCCCGAGACCATCGCCTTGAGCCGCCCGCCGAAACGGCGCGCGATCTTGCGACGGACCAGCAAACTGAGCGCAGCATTGACGAGGCGCTCGCGGAAACCGAGGCTCTTGGGATCGTCATAGCGCTTGCGGCCGAGCTCGAGGGTGCGCATGAAGAGCTTGGCCTTCAGTCCGCCATCACGTTCCATGGTGCGCAGTAGCCGCTGGTGCATGGTCTCATAAAGGCGCGGCACCGCGGTCATGATGGTGGGGCGCGCCTCGACGAGATTGGTAGCGAGCGTATCGGCACCCTCGGCGAAATAGATCTCGGCGCCCAACGATATCGGAAACATCATGCCCGCCGTGTGCTCGTAAGAATGGGATAGCGGCAGGAAGCAGAGAAAGACCTCGTCTCCGAAGCCGATCGATTCAAGAAGGCGGTAGGCGCCGCGGCAATTAGCGAGAATGTTGGCGTGGCTCAGCATCACGCCCTTGGGCACGCCGCCCGTCCCGGAGGTGTAGATGAGGCAGGCCGTGTCGTCGCGGCCGATTTGCGCGACGCCCTCGGCGATGTCGTCGGGCACCGTCGCGCCGAACGAGATCACCTCCTGCCAGGAGTGGATTTCCGCGTGCGAGACCTGCGCCGCCGTGAGCGGTTCGATGGTGATGATATTTTCAATGGTCGTGACCTGATCGGCCGCGGGGATGACGCGGAGCGCGAGCGCATTGGTGGAAACGATCACCGCGCGGGCGCCGCTGTTGGCGAGGATATGGCGATGGTCGTCGACAGTGTTCGTGGTGTAGGCGGGGACGGTAATACCGCCCGCCGCCATGATCGCGAGATCGGCGATCGTCCATTGCGGGCGGTTTTCCGATACCAGAGCCACGCGGTCGCCACGAGCGATGCCGAGCGCCTTCAATCCGCGGGCGAGAGCGGTCACCTCGCGCGCGGCTTCACGCCACGAAATCGGCTGGTAGCGGCCATCGTGCTTGACCCATAGGAAGGGCCGGTTGCCTTTTTCCGCGGCACGTTCAAAGAACAGCGCGACGAGATTGCGCCAAGACCGGTCGTCCATGCTCCTCCCCGGAAAGCCGTACTGACGGAAAACGGCCCCTTATATGGACTGATTTGTACGAGGTTTGCCGGCAGAGCGAAATACGGGGAAGCGGCATGCGCCAGGAGAGGGGTGATTCGCTTGGCGCGGCGCCCGGAGACGCCTATATCCAAGGCTCGGATCGTGTTTCCCCGTCGAGGATGCACAATATGTCACTAAGCCCTGTACAGTCGGAAGGCGGGCTGGGCGCGCTTCCCGCCTGGGACCTTTCAGACCTCTATCCCGGCCGTGACAGCCGCGAGCTGCGCCACGACCTCGATCGCGCGCTCTGCGATGCGAAGGCATTCGAGGGTCGCGCCAAGGGCAAGCTTGGTCAATTTTCCGGGAGCGAGCTGGCGCAAGCCATCCGCGAATACGAGCGGCTGCGCGAGACCATAGAGCGCATCATGAGCTACGCCTCGCTGGCTTATTCCGTCGACATGGCCGATTCGGCGATCGGACAATTCTATCAGACCATGCATGAGCGCACGAACGAGATCGGCACGGTGCTGCTGTTCTTTGGCCTCGAGATCAACAAGATCGGGGACGCAGCGTTGGCTGAAAAGCTGACCGCGCCCGAGTTGCAGCACTATGCCCCATGGCTCCGCGATGTGCGCGCTTTCCGCCCGCATCAACTCAGCGACGAGGTCGAGACGCTGCTGCATGAGAAATATGTGGCGGGGCGGGCCGCCTGGACCCGACTCTTCGACGAGACGATGGCGGCGCTGCGCTTTCCCGTCGACGGCAAGGACCTCACCAGCGCCGAGGCTTTGCACCTGCTGTCAGAGCCTGATCCGCGGCTGCGGAAAGCCGCGGCCAAGTCGTTGGGCGAGGTGCTGGGGCAAAACACTCGGCTCTTCGCCCTCATCACCAACACGCTCGCAAAGGACAAGGAGATCGAGGACCGCTGGCGCCACTTTCCGCGCCCGATCTCGTCGAGAAACCTCGCGAATTTCGTCGAGGACGAAGTGGTGGAGGCGTTGATCGCGGCCGTGCGCGCGGCGTTTCCGCGGCTTTCGCACCGCTACTATCGCCTCAAGGCACGCTGGTTCGGCGGCGAGCGCTTGGCGTATTGGGACCGGAACGCGCCGCTCCCCGATGAAGAGACCCGCAGCATCCCCTGGCCAGAGGCGCGGCAAACGGTGCTCGATGCCTACAAGGCCTTTTCGCCGGAGATGGCGGAGGTGGGCCGGCGCTTCTTTGATCACCGCTGGATCGATGCGCCGGTACGGCCGGGAAAAGCGCCGGGCGCGTTCGCCCATCCGACGGTGCCAAGCGCGCACCCTTATCTGCTGCTGAACTATCAGGGCAAGACCCGCGACGTCATGACGCTCGCGCATGAGCTCGGCCATGGTGTCCATCAAGTCCTCGCGGGCAAGCAGGGTGCGCTGATGGCGGAGACGCCTTTGACGCTGGCGGAGACCGCCTCGGTGTTTGGCGAGATGCTGACCTTCCGCGCGTTGCTCAAGGGCGAGCGAGATCCAAAGCGGCGGCGCGCGATGCTTGCCGGCAAGGTCGAGGACATGCTGAACACGGTGGTGCGCCAGATTGCATTCGTCGAGTTCGAGCGCCGCGTGCACGACGAGCGGCGCCAGAGCGAGCTGACGCCCGATCGCATCGGCGAGATCTGGCTCGCGATTCAGGCCGAGAGCCTCGGTCCCGCGATCACCTTCGAGGACGAGTATCGCCACTACTGGAGTTACATTCCGCATTTCATTCACACGCCGTTCTACGTTTACGCCTACGCCTTCGGCGATTGCCTGGTGAACTCGCTCTATGCCGTTTATCAGGAATCCGAGCAGGGCTTTGCGGAAAAGTACCTCGACATGCTGCGCGCGGGCGGCACGCGCCGGCATCGCGAGCTGCTGCAGCCCTTTGGGCTCGATGCTGGCGATCCGAAATTCTGGGATCGGGGTCTCTCGGTGATCGCGGGCTTCATCGACGAGCTCGAGGCGATGGGATGATTCATTATTTACCACTCGCCGGGCGAGGCGAAGCCTTCGCTTCGGCCGCCAACCCCAACAACCCTGCTCGCCCGCAGTTTGGGGTTGGCTCTCGGCCGGCCAAACCGACCCCTAGAGCGGTTGGTGGCGCTCCAAGGCGCGCGGGCAAATAAATTGGCGGAAGGCAACACCCTCGCCGGGCGCGTGAGACGCTATGCCCGCGTCTCCGCGACAGTCGGCGGCCTCGCCGCGCGGCTCGCGGGTGCGCGCTATCTGGGCCTCGAAGTGGACCGCGCCCGACACGCCGCCGAGCTCCGCTCGGCCTTGGGCGGGATCAAGGGGCCGCTGATGAAGGTGGCGCAGCTTCTCGCCACCATCCCCGACGCGCTCCCTGGCGAATACGCGGGCGAGCTGGCGCAACTCCAGGCCAACGCGCCGCCCATGGGCTGGACCTTCGTCAAACGCCGCATGGCGACCGAGCTGGGCCCCGATTGGCAGCGCAAGTTCCATCGCTTCGAACACGAGGCGGCGCGCGCCGCCTCGCTCGGCCAGGTGCACCGTGCCGAAGCCCTCGACGGCCGCTTGCTCGCGTGCAAGCTGCAATATCCGGATATGGCGTCCGCGGTGGAAGCCGACCTGACCCAGCTTCGTCTCGCGCTCGCGGTTTACGAGCGCTACGACAAGGCGGTCAGCACGTCGGAGATTCACAGGGAGATTTCGGCCCGGCTGCGTGAGGAGCTGGACTATGTTCGCGAGGCCGCGCATTTGCGGCTCTACGGAGCGGCCCTCGCGGGCGAGGCGGACGTGCATGTGCCGGAACCGGTGGCGGCGCTCTCGACGAAACGGCTCCTTACCATGACCTGGCTCGAGGGAACGCCGCTCCTCGAATTCGCCAAGGCGCCGCTCGCCGCGCGCAATCAGATCGCGCGCAATCTGTTCCGCGCCTGGTACGTGCCGTTTTATGGCTTAGGATTGATCCACGGCGATCCGCATCTCGGCAACTACACCGTGCGCCCGGACCGCGGGGTCAACCTGCTGGACTTCGGCTGCGTGCGGGTCTTCAGCGCCACCTTCGTCAAGGGCGTGATCGACCTCTACCATGCGCTCGACCGCGGCGACGAGGCGTTGGCGGTTGCGGCATACGAGAGTTGGGGTTTCAAGAACCTGAGCCGAGAGATGATCGATGTACTGAACCGCTGGGCCACGTTCCTCTATGGGCCTTTGCTGGAGGATCGCAACCGGATGATCCAGGAGGCTGAGAGCGGACAGTATGGGCGCGAGGTGGCGGAGCAAGTGCATCGTGATCTGCGTCGGTTGGGAGGGGTCAAGCCGCCGCGCGAGTTCGTGTTCATGGATCGCGCGGCCGTGGGCCTCGGCTCGGTGTTCATGCACTTGAAGGCCGAGATCAACTGGCACCGGCTGTTCCACGATCTCGTCGACGATTTCGACGCGGCGTCACTGGCTCGTCGGCAGAAGCGGGCGCTCAAGGCGGCGGGCGTGCCGCAGCGCGAGGACGACGCGGCATGAGCGACGATCGCGACGACGGCGGGCGGCTCGCGCTCTGGGATTGGCGGCGTCGCATGGCGCAACTCTATGCGGATGTGCGGGCCGCCCCCGACCCCGAGACGGGATGGCAGCGCTGGCGCCAAGAGCGCGACGCGCTCTGCCGCGAGCATCCGCAATCTCCTTTCGAGCCTGAGCAGCGCGTGGAATTCCAAGGCCTCGACTACTGGGACTATGACCCGGCGTTTCGCTTCGCGGTGGGCTTGGCTGCCGTCGACGGTGGCGAGCCCCGCGCCATCGAGACCGGCGCCGACGGACCCCTCGTCATGACCCCCTGTGCACGTACCGAAGGGCTCACGGCCCCGCTCGGCCGCGAGCTCACGCTCTATTGGATCGAGGGCTATGGCGGCGGAATTTTTTTGCCGTTTCGCGACGCGAGCACCGGGCGAACCAGTTACGGCGGCGGGCGTTACCTGCTCGACACGCTCAAGGGCGCCGATCTCGGCAGTACAGGAGGAGGTACCATCCTCGACTTCAATTTCGCTTATAACCCCTCCTGTGCCTATTCGCCGCGCTGGGTCTGCCCGTTGGCGCCGCCCGAGAATACCTTGTCCATCTCGATCGATGCGGGGGAGCGGTTTGGGTGACCGGCCCGTTCACCGAAGCGTTGCCACGGTAATGTGCGGCCAGCTCAATCCGTTGAAGTTCAGGAGCACACGCTGGGTGTATTGCAGTTGAGCGAATTCATTCCCGTGCTGATCCTTGACCTGTTCGATCCAGAATGTCGCTGTCACCCGGATCGCGTTCGCATTGGGCCCACCTGCGGGCGGCGCTCCGGTGCCGGTCAAGAACGCGATGTTGTCGGTGCCACCCCCGGCATTGGGTACTGAACTTGCCGCGCTTGTGTCGGATGTGACCGTCAGCACTGTGGTGCTCAGGAATGTCTGATTCGCGATCGCATCGGACAAAAAAAGATTTGGGTTAGATAGCTGTGCTTGAGTGAGACCGGCGACCTGATTGAGCGGCGTCCGGGACGTGCTGGGCGCCGCAAGGGTTTCCTCCGCGAAGTGAACGAGATTCGTCTTGCCATCGTCCGGACTGCCGATTTGAAATGGGGTGATGCTGGCCGGATCGAATTGCGGTTTTGCAACCGAGAAGAATGGCCCCTCCAGATTGATCGTCGTGCCGTGCGGTATTGATCCCATACGAACGACCGTAGCCTTTTCGCCGGGATTGCTCGTCGCAGGCACATTGGTCCAGACACCGGGTTCGAAATGCTGATGGGAGCCGTCAAATTTGTCGCTGATCTGTTGAAGGTATGCCAGTCCCCCCAGTGCGATGTCCGGCTGCAGCAGGCCGCGGTTGGCGATGCCGCCGGTTCCCGTGACGTCGGTGAATTCCAACGTCTCGTCAGTAAGATTCAATTCCAGAAAAAAGTCCTTTGGGCCTGACTGGCCTTTAAAGTTTGGCCGCCATATCAAATTGAAGCCGCTGCCTCCCCAACTCCGTTTCTTTCCGCGGCCAACAAATCCGCGCAGGGGCCCAAGGAGATCGGCGGCTTTCGCGGTGCCGGGAGCAAATTTGTGCCCAAAAACGAAATTCGTCTCGATGGCCATGGTGGCTCCCTCTCGAATGTGGAATTGATTCGTAGGCGAATGCCCTATTCCAGGGAAAATAATATCATTATTTTCTACACACGCAAAGAGAGAAAATATATAAATGTGTTCCTGATTTGGCGCGACCTGAGAATACGCTGACGATCTCGATCGAGGAGGGAAAGACTCGAGCCGCGACCGTTCCGGGTGATCCGCGATCGAGTACGCGGATCGGAAGCAGCAGCTTGCCGGCGCTCAGGCGCAAACTTCCGAGAGCGGGGTTACCCCCTCCCGCACGTCCCGGCGCCGAGCACGCAGAACCGGGCGCAGTGCGGGTGATTGAGGGCGACGGAGCGCGAGGCCTCCGCGAGCGTTGCGCCTAGCTCGAATTCGGCCTCATAGGGAAGGAGGGTGCAGGCGACGACGGAAGGACGCTCGGCACCTCGGCGCTTCACCACCATGCGCGAAGAAGCGCACATCAGAGTTTCGGGCGTGGCCGCAGAGGCGGGCCACGCGCCCTGCGCGATTTCCGACACATCCGCCGCCGCGTCCATTTCGGGAAACAGGATGAGTTGGCTCGGGTCGTCCGCATCGAGCGCGAGGCTGTGCGCTGCGAAGAGCGCGTGGAAGCCCTGGCGGGTCGAGGTTTCGGTCTCGCCCCACATGAGCCGCCCGGCGACGCTCAAGTTGAAGCCTTGCCGCGCAAGCCAAAGCAGCCCGTCGAGCGTCGGCTGCCACGTCCGCTCACCGCGCTCCTTCTCGTGCAGTTCCTGCGTGTAGTGGTCGAGCGAGACCCGCGGCATCAGCTTCTCGCCGAAGCGGTGCCGCAAGGCGAGCAGCGCTTGTTCGTGCCGCATCATCGGGCGCATGGCGTTGGTCAGCACCAGCACGCGGAAATCGCGCTCGAGGCATTCCTCCAGAATGGCGATGACTTCAGGGTTCATGAAGGGTTCGCCGCCGGTTAAGCCAATCTCAGCCGTCGGCAACCCCTCATGCGCGATTTCACCGAGGTAGAGGCGCACATCTCCAAGTGTCAGGTAGGAGAGGCGATCGTTGCGCGGATTTGATTCGATGTAGCAATGCTCGCAGGCAATATTGCAGAGCGTTCCGGTATTGAACCAGAGCGTTTCGAGGGCGCGGAACGGGATCTGGGCGCGGCGTTCGCCGCCGAGCGTGCGTAGTGGATCGCGAAATTTTTCCGGATCGCGTGGCGGCAATATTGGCGCGACGGGCGTTGACGTGGGCCAGTTTGACGCCCTCTCGTTCCGGGATCGCGACGAGCGACGCCGACCGGCCTCGGTCGGCCAAAAAATCGTGCCGGCTTCAATGGGCCGGCCACTATCGGCAATCTCTGCCGGCGGCAGCACGTCGAGGCTCGGCCAGAGCCCGGTTTCCAGCGCCCGCGCGTAGCCTTCGGGGAGACCCGCTGCGCGCATCTTCCGGGCGGCGGTCTGATAATCGTATTCGAGCGTCCTATGCTCGATGCGGATGCCGTCCGCTTCGGGCAGCAGGAGGCTGAACCAAGTCCGCGGGGTTCCGTCGTTGGCGGGCATGCCGATCGCGCCGGCGTTGTGCCAGAGCCGACCGTCGATGATCTGCGTGAACGGGATTCCGGAGTGGCCCGAAATCGCTCCGTCACCCTCGATACCCGCAAGCTCCGCGCGCTTGACCGCGGCGGGGGCGGAGGCGAAGACGAAGCGGTTGATCCGGCTGACGCCTCCATGTACGACGGCAAGGCGCCGTCCGGCGACCTCGATCTGAAGCCGGCGCGGCAGCGTCCCGAGCCAACGCCGATCCTCGCCATCGAGACTCTTGTCGGCATGGGCGTACCACTCGGCCGCCAGCCGCTCGCAGGCGCTGCCCTCGGTGTAACCGCAGCCGCAGGTGGCGGCACTCGCCGCCAGCGATTCCTCGCAATTCCCCATCACCACGCGAATGCCCGATTTGCGGATGAGGGCGAGCGTCTCGCGCGCATCAGCGCCGTATGCGACTACGTCACCGGTGCAAATGACGTGATCGGCTGGAATTTGCTGCGCCGCCGCCCAATCGAAGAGCGCGCGCGTCGCCTCCAGATTGCTGTAGGGGCCGCCAAAGACGAGCACCGGCCCTTCCATTCGCAGCACCCGAACCTCGCTCATCGAACCGCCTCGATCAATCGATCGGCCGCCATCATAAACGAGAAGATATGACGCGACCCTCGCGAGCGTGCGAGGACCGGCTTCTCACAAGGGCGTGACCGGATCGTTGGGCGTGCCGGTCTTCAGGCGCGCAGGGGTAGGACCGACGGCCGTCTCGCCGCGCCGCCGCTGAGCAGGCGATCGAAGTAGCTGATCGTGCGTTCGAGACCGGTTTCAAGCGGCACGCGCGGCTCCCATCCCAGGAGGTTGCGGGCGCGGCTGATGTCGGGGCAGCGCTGCACGGGATCATCGACGGGCAGCGGCCGAGTCTCGATCTTCGAGGCGGAACCGGTCAGGCGGATGATGCGCTCCGCGAGCTCGATGACCGGGGTCTCCACGGGGTTGCCGAGGTTGATCGGTCCTGTCACCTCATCGGGTGCCTCCATGAGCCGCAGGAAGCCCTCGATCAAGTCGTCCACGTAGCAGAAGGCGCGCGTCTGCTTGCCATCGCCATAGAGGGTAATGGGCTCGCCTTTGAGCGCCTGGACGATGAAATTGGAGACGACCCGGCCGTCGTTGGGATGCATGCGCGGCCCATAGGTGTTGAAGATGCGGGCGACCTTGATGCGCAGATTGTGCTGGCGGTGGTAGTCGAAGAACAGAGTCTCGGCGGCTCGCTTGCCTTCGTCATAGCAGGCGCGTGGGCCGATCGGGTTGACGTTGCCGCGATATTCCTCGGTCTGCGGATGCACCACGGGGTCGCCATAGATTTCGGAGGTCGAGGCTTGAAACACCTTGGCGCGCACGCGCTTGGCGAGGCCCAGCATATGCATGGCGCCGAGAATGCTGGTCTTGGTGGTCTGCACCGGATCGAACTGGTAGTGCACGGGCGAGGCGGGGCAGGCGAGATTGTAGATCTCGTCGACTTCCACGGAGAGCGGGAAGCAGATGTCGTGACGCATCGCCTCGAAATTCTCGCTATTCAGCAGGTGCGCGATGTTGTCCTTGCGACCGGTGAAGTAGTTGTCGACCGCGAGCACATCGTGGCCCTGCGCCGTCAGCCGCTCGCAGAGATGCGAGCCCAGGAAACCGGCGCCGCCGGTGACGAGAATCCGTCGCTTGTTGGTCTTCATGCTACGTCCTTGCCCCTTGCACGCGGCGTTCGGCGCGCGCCGGCTCGACCGGCCGCCGGCCGACGCTGAAGTAGAAAAAGCCCGCCGCCGCCATGTCCGCGGGCTTGTAAACGTTGCGCAGATCGATCAGCGTCGGCGATTTGAGCAGGCTCTTCGCCCGCTCCAGGTCGAGTGCGCGAAATTCATTCCATTCGGTCAGCAGCACGACCGCGTCCGCGCCCTGCATCGCCGCATAGGCGTCTCCCGCGAAGGCGACACCTGGTAACAATTTCTGGGCTTCGTTCATCGCCTCGGGATCGTAGGCCCGAATCGTCGCCCCCGCCGCCTGCAGGGCGGGAATGATGGTGAGGCTCGGAGCCTCCCGCATGTCGTCGGTATTGGGCTTGAAGGCGGTGCCGAGGATGGCCAGGACCTTGCCGGCGACGCTGCCGCCACAGGCCTTGATCACTTTCTCCGCCATTCTGCGCTTGCGGGCGTCATTGACGGCGACCACCTGCTCCACGAGCGACACCGGCGCACCCGCTTCCTGGGCCGTACGTACCAGCGCCAGACAGTCCTTGGGGAAGCACGAGCCGCCATAGCCCGGACCCGCGTGCAGGAATTTCGAGCCGATGCGGCCGTCGAGCCCGATGCCTTTGGCGACGTCCTGTACGTCGGCCCCCACCTTTTCGCACAGCTCGGCGATCTCGTTGATGAACGAGATCTTGGTGGCGAGGAAGCTGTTGGCGGCGTACTTGGTGAGCTCCGCCGTCTCGATCGAGGTAAAGACAATCGGAGTCTCGATAAGGTAGAGCGGCCGATAAAGCGCTCGCATCACCTCGCGCGCGCGCTCGGTCTCGGCGCCGATCACCACGCGGTCAGGCCGCATGAAGTCGCCGATCGCCGAGCCTTCGCGCAGGAATTCCGGGTTCGAGACCACCTCGAAGCTTCCCTCCGGCCGGACCCTGCGCAAGATCGCGGCCACCTTGCGTCCGGTGCCCACGGGCACCGTCGACTTGGTGACAACGACCGTGTAGCCCGTGAGTGCTTCGGCGATCTCCTCGGCGGCGCCGAACACATAGGAAAGGTCGGCATGCCCATCGCCTCGCCGCGAGGGTGTGCCGACCGCGATGAAGACGGCATCGGCTCCGGCGACAGCGGATTTGAGGTCGGTGGTGAAGGCGAGCCGGCCGGCGCGCGCATTGCTGACGACGAGCTCATCGAGCCCGGGCTCATAGATCGGGATTTCCCCGTCCTTCAGCCGCGCGATCTTCTCCGCGTCCTTGTCGACGCAAGTGACGGATACGCCGAATTCCGAGAAGCAAGCGCCGGAAACCAGACCCACATAACCCGTGCCAATGACCGCAATCCGCATAGGAGCTCCCGATAAACGCCTCTGACAACGAGGCCTGAACCCGAAAATTCCAGCTCCGACCCAGAGGCCGCAACAAGCTCTCTGAGAGAGCGCCGAACAGAGCCGGCCCGGCGTATTTTGCCTCCGCGCCGGTTAAGGCCCGGTATCGCCGATCCCCCTCGCCGCGGATACCCCGTGAGGCATTCTCGCCAAGCCGGTTCAATCGTCAAGCAAGCGGCGCCCCACCGCCGCACGCGTCCCGGGGGGTGTCCGCCGTGCTTGCCGCAGGCGCCGGATCGTCGTAGGAACGCTCGCAAATAATCGACTGAAGGCGGAAGAAGGGGGCAGGGCCGGCCGTTCTTAGGGGCAATAACAACTCTATTCCTGGGACGGCGGCCCCGAAGCGCGATATGAGCCAAGCAGTTCTTGTGACCGGCGGCGCCGGCTACATCGGAAGCCATGCCTGCAAGGCGCTTGCTCGCGCGGGCTATCGGCCAATCACATACGACAATCTCATTACCGGACACCGGGATGCCGTGCGCTGGGGGCCGTTGGTCGAGGCGGATCTCGGCGATCGGGCGGCGCTCGAGGCGACGCTCCGCCGCTTTGACGTGGCGGCGGTCATGCATTTTGCCGCCTTCGCTTACGTAGGCGAATCAGTGCGAGAGCCCGAGAAGTACTTTCGCAACAACGTGGTCAATAGCTTGGGCCTGCTTGATGCCATGCGCCGGCAGGGGGTGCGGCATATTGTCTTCTCCTCGACCTGCGCTACTTACGGCGTCCCCGCGGAAATCCCGATCCCGGAAACCGCCGAGCAGCACCCAATCAATCCGTATGGCGAAAGCAAGCTCATGGTCGAGCGGATGCTCCGGTGGGAGCAAAATGCCCATGGGCTCTCCTTCGCGACGCTCCGCTACTTCAACGCCGCGGGCGCGGACCCCGAGGGCGAGATCGGCGAGGATCACGAACCCGAGACCCACCTGATCCCGCTGGTGCTGCAGGTGGCGATGGGTGATCGGGCGCAGATCGACCTATTTGGGACGGATTACCCGACCCGGGACGGCACCGCGATTCGGGACTTCATCCACGTCCAGGACCTGGCCGAGGCCCATGTGAAGGCCTTGCGGCTGCTCCTTCAGGGGCGGGGGTGCCTGACCCTGAACCTCGGCACCGGTACCGGGTATACGGTGCGAGAGGTGGTGGCGGCGGCCGAGCGCATTAGTGGTCGGCGCATACCGAAACGCGAGTTGCCCCGACGCCCCGGCGACCCGCCGGTGCTGATCGCCGATCCCGCCCTCGCGCAGCGCGAGCTGGGCTGGCATCCGGACCTATCCGGGTTGGATGCGATCCTCGCTACTGCCTGGACCTGGCACCGCCGCGGCGAGCGGCGGCTCGCCGCGGCCGGCAATTGATCGAGCGGCGAGTGGGCGACACATGAACGAGACAGCCATTTTCTTGCCGGACCAGCCTAGTCTCGCGACGACGTCGCTGCCGGCGGTCCGCGTTCACGGCAAGTTCTTCTTCGCGGGGGAGCGCAAGTTCCACGTCAAGGGCGTGACCTACGGACCGTTCGCGGTCGGCTCGCACGGCAGCCAATTCCCGGAACGCGAGACCGTGGCGAAGGATTTCGCAATGATGGCGGCGCTGGGCGCCACGGTGCTCCGCGTGTTCACCGTGCCGCCGGTCTGGCTGCTGGACGAGGCTGCCGCGGCGGGAATGCGGGTCCTGGTGGGGCTCCCCTGGTCCCAGCACATCGCATTCCTCGACGACCGCAAGGCGCAGGCGGATATCGTGCGCACCGTTGCCGCAGCGGCGCACAGCCTCGAGCGGCATCCCGCTATCTTCGCTTACCTGATCGGCAACGAGATCCCTCCGGATATCGTGCGTTGGCACGGTCCCGAGCGCGTGCGTCGTTTCCTACGGCGGCTGATGCAGGCCGTGAAGTCGGTCGATCCGACCGGACTGGTCAGCTACGCCAACTTCCCCTCGACCGAATACCTGACGGTCGATTTCACCGATTTCGTCTGCTTCAATGTCTACTTGCACGACGAAGCCGCGTTCCGCCGTTATGTGTCTCGGTTGCAGAACATCGCCTTTGATCGGCCGTTGGTGCTCACCGAGTTCGGCATCGATTCCTTCCGCGAAGGCCGGGACGAGCAGGCGCGAATCCTTTCGTGGCAAATCCGCGCCGCATTCGATATGGGAGTGGCCGGCAGCTTTGTCTTCGCCTGGACCGACGAGTGGTTCACCGGTGGGCACTTGATCGAGGATTGGGCGTTCGGCCTCGTCGATCGCGATCGTGTCCCGAAACCCGCCCATGCCGCGGTGACAAGGCGTTTCCATGAATCGATCCCGCCGCACCTCGGGCAACTGCCGCGCGTTTCCGTCGTGGTGTGCGCTTACAACGCCGAACGGACCATGGAGGCGTGCCTCGCTTCGCTCGAGCACCTCAATTACGGGGACTATGAGGTCATCGTCGTCAATGACGGTTCGACCGATCGCACCCTCGAGATCGCCCAACGGTTTTCCTTTGTCAGCATCATCAGCCAGACCAACCTGGGCCTGAGCGCCGCCCGAAACATCGGCGCCGAGGCCGCAACCGGGGAGATCGTTGCTTATACCGACAGCGACTGCGTGGCCGATCCCGACTGGCTCGCCTATCTCGTCGGCGCAATGCAGCGCCTGGGCACGGTCGCTTGCGGGGGGCCCAACTATGCGCCGCCCGAGGAGCGTCTGGTTCCGTCGGCGGTCGCGGTGTCGCCGGGCGGGCCCACGCACGTCCTGCTGACCGACGAGACCGCGGAGCACATCGCCGGATGCAACATGGCGTTTCGCCGCGACGTCCTTCTGGCCGCGGGCGGCTTCGACCCGTTGTTCCGCGCGGCCGGCGACGACGTCGACATGTGTTGGCGGCTGATGGATCGAGGTTACACGATCGGCTTCAGCCCGGCTGCCATGGTCTGGCACTTCCGCCGCAACACGGTGCGGGCCTATTTCGGCCAGCAGCGCGGTTACGGCAAGGCGGAGGCGCTGGTCTATCGCAAGCACCCCCAGCGCTTCAACATGTTCGGCCAGGCGAAGTGGGGCGGCCGGATCTATGGCGACCTTACCTCGGCGCTGCTGCCGGCGGGACAGCCCTTCATCTACTCGGGCGTATTCGGGCGGGCGCTGTTCCAGACCCTTTATTCGCCTCCGGCTCCGCTGGCGGCGTTCCTGCCGCTCACTTTCGAGTGGAACGTGGCTGCACCCATCCTGGCGCTCATGGGGATCGCGCTCGGTGTTGCCGTGAACCATTGGGGCTGGCTGCTGTTGCTGCCGCTGCTGACCACTTGGGCATTTGCCGTGAATGGCGCGCTGAAGGCGCCGATCGACCCACGGTTCGGCGGCGTGAAGGCGCGAGCGCTGGTGGCTTTCCTGATTTATCTGAGCCCGCTGTTGCGGGGGTGCGAGCGCCTGAAGTGGCGCCTCAAAACCGCTGCAGTGGGGCCGACGACCGCGCTTCCGGGCGAGACCGAGCAGCGCGCCCGCTTTCTGTGGCGCGGCCGAGCGCTTGTGCTTTCCTACTGGAGCGAGACTGGGGCCGAGAAGGAGGTATTGCTCGGCGCTTTGATGCGTGTGTTGCCCTCGCTTGGCTATGCGGTTTCGATGGATAGCGGCTGGGGAGGCTTCGACTTGGAGGCGCGACGCGGCCTTTGGAGCCGAGCGCTCTTGTTGTGCTGCGTGGAGAACCACGGCGGCAACAAGCGCCTGCTGCGCATACACGCTGCAGGGCGCCTTTATGGGCTTACTCGACTCATGCTAGGCGGCTACATCGCCGGCGCCATGCTGGCGCTGTCGCTGGGTTTGCCGATTGCGGCCTCGGTCATGGCGGTCGCTGGTGCCGCGCATGCCGCGCTGATCGCGCATGATTTGATCGCGTCCGCGCGAGCACTGCACCGAACGATCGACGGCGTCGCGAAGGAGGCGCAGCTCGAACCGGTGGACCCGCTCCGCCGGCCGCAACTCGAACCGAGTCTCGCCCCCAGCGCCGCTTGAACCCGGCCTAGCATGCTGCGCCGGCTGCTCCCCTTTCTCGCTCCCTACCGGTGGCGCTTCCTATTTGCGCTCCTTCAGGTGTTCCTGATGGCGGGGTTCGAGCTGCTGAAACCCTGGCCGTTGCAGGTTGTGATCGATGACGTGCTCGGTGGCAAACGGATCGGCCTGACCTGGCTCCAGGGGTGGTCTCCGTCGCTTCTGCTGCTCGTCTCCTGCCTTGCCCTAGTGGCGGTCAATCTCGGTAGCGGATTGCTGACCCTGCTGTACAACATGACCACGATCGGCGTCGGCCAACGCATGGTGAACGATCTGCGTGGCGCGCTCATGGGGCAGCTGCACAGGCTATCGCTGGCGTTCCACAGCCGGCAGAAGGTGGGCGATCTCATGTATCGCGTCACGGCCGACAGCTTTGCCGTGCAAACCATGATCATGAACGGCGCGCTGCCGATCCTTTCGGCAACCATCCTGCTCGCGGGCATGATTGCGGTCCTGGTGCCGATCGACGCGATGCTGACCGCAATTTCGCTCACGGTGGTGCCGGCTCTCTTCGTGCTGATTGCATTGTTCAATCGCAAGATCACCACGGTCGCAACCGAGGTGCGTGAGCGCGAGAGCGTCGTCTATAGCCTCGTCCAATGGGCGATGAACTCGATCAAGGTCGTGCAAGCCTTCACCAAGGAGGAGGAGGAACATCGGCGCTTCATGGGCGCAAGCGGCGCGAGCCTCAAGGCGACGCTCAGGCTGTACGGCTGGCAGACCCTATATTCGGCGCTTGTGAACGGCGTGATCGCGGCCGGAACGGCGCTCGTGGTCTATGCCGGGGCGAGCGCCGCCCTTGGCGGCAGACTCAGCATCGGCCAGCTCATCGTGTTCATCTCCTACTTGGCGCAGCTTTACGCGCCGGTGAACCAAATCACACAGAGTTGGGGATTGATCGCCGGCGCGCGGGTCGGTGCGCGCCGCTGTTTTGAGGTGCTCGACGTCGAGACCGATCTGAAGGATGGCCCGCGGTCCTTCCCGTTGGAAGGTGCCAAAGGCGCGGTCGAGTGGCGCCAGGTCTCGTTCCGCTATCGGCCGGAGACACCGGTGCTGCGGAACGTCGACCTCGCAATCGCTCCGGGGACCAAGGTGGCGCTGGTCGGGCCGACCGGCGCTGGAAAGTCGACCTTGCTGGGTATGTTGCCGCGCTTCTTCGATCCGGACGAGGGTACGGTGCTGGTTGACGGTGTCGATGCGCGGGATTACCAGCTTGCGTCCCTGCGGAGGCAGCTCTCCATGGTATTGCAGCCGCCGCTCCTGTTCCCGCTTTCCATCAAGGATAACATCGCCTATGGGCGGCCGGGCGCGGACGATTCCGAGATCGAGCGGGCGGCTCGGCTCGCGCGCATCCACGAGATGGTTGCTAAGCTTCCGCAGGGTTACGATACCGTGATCGGCGATGGCGCGGGAACGCTCTCCGAGGGTGAAAAGCAGCGCCTGACAATCGCGCGTGCGATCCTGCGCGACGCACCGATCCTAATCCTGGATGAGCCGACCTCGGCGCTGGACGTCGAGACCGAAGCATTGGTGATGGAGGGGATTCGGCGCCTCACCGAGGGTCGCACCACCTTTACCATCGCGCATCGGCTTTCGACCGTCCGCGACGCGGATCTGATCCTGGTGCTGCGCGATGGGACGATCGTCGAGCGGGGCTCGTTCGCGGAGCTGCTGCGGCGCGGCGGCGCCTTCGCCGACCTCTACAACACGCAGTTCAAGGGAGCGGCGTGAGGGGAGTTTGACAGTTGTCGGTGATCAGTCATCAGCAGCAACTGTTAACGACAACCGAATACCAACGACTTCAAATGGCATTCAGCTGCCAAGCGAGATCGTTGTGGATATTCCAGAGGTAGCCGATATCGGCGCTGCCCACGAGCGCATAGATATGTCCCTGGTGGCGCCAATAAAGCACGTTCAGGTCGCCATGGCGCTCCCAAGCCGGCGTTGCATCGCCAAGCGTGGTGCTTGCCACCAGCACGGTCAGGGGACCCAACGTTTTGATTTCTGTGGTGTAGAAAAGCTGCATGCCTGGGCGCCCGTCGACAAACAGGAAGCGCGCGCCTTGGAATACGAGGCCCCAGGGCTTCAAATTGGGCATGTGAAAATCAGGCGGAAGCTGCTGCGCCATGGCGCGCGCGCTATCGCTCTTGGGATCGGCGGGGATGTCCACCAGGCCCACATCGTTGGCACCGGCATTGACCAGCATCCGATGGTAGGCGGCGATGTTCTCAAGCCAGTTGCCGCTTTCCGCCGACGCGACCTGGGCCTGAGGCTGGGTCGGGCCCTGCGCCACTTGCACGGGCGCACCCGAGGTGGCGATCAAATAACCGAGGGCGCCGCCGATCAACAGGGCCGCGACCGACGCGGCGAGCGGCAGCAGGCGCCACCCGTTCGAAGCGCGGCTCTCTGTCGCGGCACGGCGCGCTCGTGGTTCCGGAAAACGCACGACCTTCTCGGCGCCGCCGATGCCGCGCGCCGCGGCGACCAGCCGCTCCGGGACCGGCTCGTGCAGAGCGGCATCGAATGCCCGGCGCAACAGCGCCGCACTGTCCTGCAAAGACGCAGCTCGGCGCGCCAACGCCGGGTCGCGCGCAAGCGCCGTCCGCACCTCATCGGCGGCGGCCTCGTCGAGCTCGCCGTCGAGATAGGCGATCAGCGCGTCATCGCTTGGCTTCTGCATCGTCCGCACTCCCGCGGCAGCTTTCGCCGAGCCGCGCCTGCAGCGCTATCCGCGCTCGCGCAAGGCGACTCATGATCGTGCCCACCGGCACGTCGGCAACCGCCGCCGCTTCCTTGTAGCTGAGGCCGTCCACCGTCACGAGCATCAGCGCCGTCCGCTGCTCCGCGGGAAGCGTGCCCAGGGCCTCACGTACTTCCGCCAATGCCAACCTCGCTTCCACCCGTCGCATCGGCTCGTCGGTGCCAATGCGCTCCGCCTCGGTATCCGGCTCCTCCTTGCGAACGTCCCGCGCGCGGATCTGATCGATCCAAATCGTTTGCACGATGCGGAACATCCAGCTGTCGAAGCGGGTGCCTTCCTGGAACTGGTAGGCGCGGGCCAAGGCCCGTTCGCATGCTGCCTGCACCAGGTCATCCGCGTCGGCGGCGGAGCCGGTCATGCCGCGCGCGAATCGACGAAGCCTCGGTAGCATCGCCACCAGTTGGTCGCCGAAACCGGCGCCCACTGGTCGCTGCCCCGGCTTCGACGGCTCGCGCAGCTCAGCCTGACCCTGAGACAACGTGTCGCGATCTATCTTATTCCCTGGCAACAACCGGCTTCGCTCCCTGAGGGCGCCGCATGATATAGTACGAAGCTCTTGAAAGTCTTCGCAAAAATACTTCGACGGGGCGCGGCGAAGGTGAAATGCCATTCTACGCAGGGGAATAGGGTCATGCAAAGGGCAGGTATCGCGCTGTTGTTGTTGGGGATCGGGCTGGCGGGACCCGCCTATGCCGACTGCGCCGCGGACGCTGCCGCCATGGAGGCTCGACTCGGGACTAATGCTGGCGCCAAGCCGCACGAGGAGGCGCGCTTGCTGATCGAAAAGGCAAAGATCGATGCCGCGCACGGGCGCGACCCGCTCTGCAACGCGGCGCTGCAGCGGGCGCAGAAGCTAATGAACTAGCCGCAACGTACCCGGCGGTCGTGACCCCCAGCGCGGGCTTCACAAAAGGGTAGGGGCGCGGCATTGTTTGCCGCCGCACGGGCGGGCGCTATCGAGCAGGCGAAAGACGCGACATGAAGATCAGCATTCCGAGGGAGCGCCGCCCCCATGAGCGGCGCGTGGCGGCGACTCCCGACAGCGTTAAGCGGCTGGTCGGGCAAGGTCTCGGTGTCGTGGTCGAGAGTGGCGCAGGCGCGGGTGCGGCATTCCCCGACGATGCCTACCGCGCGGCGGGTGCCGAGATAGCGCCTGACGCCGTCTCGACGCTAGCGGCCGGCGATATCGTACTTAAGGTCCAGCGCCCCCTGCGCCCCGGCGAAGGCGACCTCGACGAACTCGCGCCGATCAAGAGAGGTGCGCTGCTGATCGGCTTGCTGCAACCCCTGCAGCAGCGGGAGGATGTCGAAGCCTACGCGGCGGCCGGCCTCTCGGCCTTTGCCATGGAGCTCGTTCCCCGCATCACCCGCGCGCAATCGATGGACGTGCTTTCCTCGCAATCGAACCTCGCTGGCTATAAGGCGGTGGTGGACGCGGCCGCGGAGTTCGGCCGTGCGCTGCCGATGATGATGACTGCGGCCGGGACGGTGCCGCCGGCGCGTTGTTTGGTAATGGGCGCGGGCGTCGCGGGGTTGCAGGCAATCGCGACCGCGCGCCGGCTCGGCGCGGTGGTTTCGGCAACCGATGTGCGGTTTGCGGCCAAGGAACAGGTCGAGAGCTTGGGCGCCACCTTTCTCACGGTCGATATCGAGGCGATGAAGGCGATGGAGACCGCCGGAGGCTACGCCAAGGAAATGGGCGAGGACTTCGCGCGGCGCCAACGCGAGCACGTGACCGAGGCGCTCAAGAAGATCGATCTCGTGATCTGCACCGCGCTTGTGCCGGGCCGGAGAGCCCCGGTTCTGATCACCGGGGCCATGCTGGGCCAGATGCGTCCGGGATCGGTGGTGGTCGATCTGGCGGCGGAGCAGGGTGGAAACTGCGAGGGAAGCCGGCTCGGCGAGACGGTCGTGACGGAAAATGGCGTGCGCATCGTGGCCCATGCCAACGTCCCCTCGCGCATCGCCGTGGACGCGAGCCAGCTCTATGCGCGCAACCTCGTTAATTTCCTGGCGCTGCTGATCGACAAGGAAAAGGCAATCAAGATCGATCTCGGCGACGAGATCGTGAAGGCGACGCTGCTCACGCGGGACGGCGCCGTCGTGCATCCGCAATTGGCGCCCGCGGCGCCGGCAGGAGCTTGATCCCATGGACAGTCACTCCGTCCCGGAGAGCATGAAGGATGCGGCGGCGCAAGCGCATCAGCTCGCCAACAACCTCGATCAGCTTAACCAGCAAATCGTCGAGTTGACGCATCAGGCTGCGGCGGCGCAGGGCGGCGGCCATGCCGAGCTTTTCGTGTTCTTTCTTACGGTCTTCGCGCTTGCTTGCTTTGTCGGATACTACGTGGTCTGGCGCGTCACGCCGGCGCTCCACTCGCCCCTGATGAGCGTCACCAACGCGATTTCGAGCGTGATCGTAGTGGGCGCACTGATCGCGGCCGGTCCGCTCGGCTTCAGCTTCTCGAAGACCATGGGGTTCTTCGCGGTGCTGCTGGCCTCGGTCAACATCTTCGGCGGTTTCATCGTGACGCAGCGCATGTTGCAGATGTTCAAGAGGCGCCAGAAATAGCGGGGGATCGCCGATGACCGAGAATCTCGCGGCGCTGCTCTATTTGGTGGCGTCTATCTGCTTCATCATGGCGCTGCGCGGGCTCTCCTCGCCCGAGACCGCGCGGCACGGCAATATTTACGGCATCGCCGGCATGCTGATCGCGGTGGGCACCACCTTGGCGCTGCCGAGCGTGCTGGGCTACGTGGGTATCTTGGTTGCGATCGTAATCGGCGGCGCGACCGGCACCTACATCGCGCTTCGCATCCAGATGACGGCGCTGCCGCAGTTGGTGGCGGCGTTTCACAGCTTGGTGGGACTGGCCGCGGTCTGCGTGGCGGCCGCTGCGTTCTATGCGCCGGACGCCTACGGGATCGGCATTCCCGGCCAGATCTACCGGGGCAGCTTGGTGGAAATGAGCCTCGGAACCGCGATCGGCGCCATCACGTTCACCGGCTCGATCGTCGCGTTTGCGAAGTTGCAGGGCCTAGTGACCGGCAAGCCCCTGACTTTCTGGGGGCAACATCCCCTCAACGCCGGACTTGGCATTCTACTGATCGTTTTGATCGTGCTGTTCGTGCTGGACCAGTCCGCGCTGCTGTTCTGGCTGATCGTGCTGTTGTCCCTGACGCTCGGCCTCTTGTTGATCGTGCCGATTGGCGGAGCCGACATGCCGGTGGTGATCTCGATGCTCAACTCCTATTCGGGTTGGGCCGCGTGCGGCATCGGCTTCACGCTCGACAACAGCCTGCTGATCGTCACCGGCGCGCTGGTGGGCTCTTCGGGCGCGATCCTTTCCTACATCATGTGCAAGGGGATGAACCGCTCGATCTTCAACGTGATCCTCGGCGGTTTCGGGACCGAGGGCGGCGCGGTCGCAGCCAGCGCGGGCGTGGGCGACCGAACGGTCAAGTCGGGCAGTGCCGACGATGCCGCTTTCATCCTCAAAAACGCGAGCTCGGTCATCATCGTCCCGGGCTACGGCATGGCGGTGGCGCAAGCGCAGCATGCGCTGCGGGAGATGGCGGACCTGCTCAAGGAGGAAGGCGTCACCGTACGCTACGCCATTCATCCAGTGGCGGGCCGCATGCCCGGCCACATGAACGTGCTTCTGGCCGAGGCGAACGTCCCCTACGACGAAGTGCTGGAACTCGAGGAGATCAACCGCGATTTCGCCACGACCGACGTCGCCTTCGTGATCGGCGCCAACGACGTGACCAACCCCGCCGCCAAGAACGATCCGAAATCACCGATCTACGGCATGCCGATCCTCGACGTGGAGAAGGCGAAAACCGTGCTGTTCGTGAAGCGCTCGATGGCGTCGGGGTATGCCGGCGTCGAGAACGAGCTGTTCTACCGCGACAACACCATGATGCTTTTTGGCGACGCCAAGAAGATGTGCGAGGACATCGTCAAGGCGCTGGGGGCGTGAGGCCGGAGGCACTCACGCCTCGCGCTGTCGAGTTAATGTTCTGCCACCAAGGTGATCTTGACGCGGCGCGTGGCGACGCCGCCGGCCTCTGTCGCCGTGTCGAGGCCGCGCACGCTGACCTCGGCCTCCGAAACGCCGGCGGCGCGCAACGCCTGCTCGACCGCTGCGGCGCGGCGTGCCGCTAGGTCCACGTCGCGATCGCCGCGATCGGCCGCGCCCTCGACGGTGATTTCCGCGCGTTCGGACTTCTGCGCCGCTCCGGCGACGTCGGCGACGATCGCTTGCGCTTCCGGCGTCAACTCGGCGGAGCCGCGTTCGAAGTAGAGCACGAACGCCCGGGATTGGGCCTGCTGAGCGGTTTCGGTGGCGCACGCCGCAAGCGCGAGCATGGCGGTGGCGGCAAAAAGAGCCGTGACAGTACGCATGTCATCCTCCGGGAATAGCCGAGACACGGTGCATCACGCGGCACCATCCCACGGGTGGAACATGGTCGGAGAATGAGACGACTTTTGGGCGGTGGCTGGACAATGCCAAGGCATCGCGCCGCTCGCTCGGACCATGATCATGAGAATCCCCTTCGATCCAGTTTCGCACCACTGGCGAGATTTGAAGGGGACTCATCGAACGGAAAGCCGCCCGCAGGGCGGCTTGTCGTGGCCGGGAGAGTTCGGGTCGGCTAGTAGCCTTCCCGCTCCATGCGCTTGCGCAGCAGCTTGCGATAGCGACGTACCGCTTCGGCTCGTTCGCGCGCTCGGCGCTCGGAAGGCTTTTCGTAGTTTCGGCGAATCTTCATTTCGCGGAAGATGCCTTCGCGCTGCAGCTTCTTTTTGAGGGCGCGCAGCGCCTGGTCGACGTTGTTGTCACGAACAAGGATTTGCACGAGCCGCTGACTCCGCTGCCGTTGGGGCGCGGCCCTATAGCACAACCCATTTGGAAAGTGAAGGCGCGGGGCGGCGGCTCGATTGCCTGACGAGCCGCCGCGTTGGAGCGGGCTATTCCCAGAACGCCCAGACGATGGTCTCGCCGTCGTCGCCAAGGACGATGTTGAGGCGGTTCATGTTGTGCGTAATGCCGGCGACGCCCTTGTGCGGCGGGATCACGCGGAAATTGCGCGGCATGTCTTCTTCCCGAACCACGCCAGGGGCTCCCGCGGCGGCTTTGCCCTTCGGGGCGAACTTCTTGCCCACGCACTTGGAGCAATCCTCGATGGTGACCTTGGCCTCGGCGAGGCCGGGAAGCTGCGTCACTTCCACTACATTGCCGGCGCTGCGCACGCGCACCCCGGTGAAGGGGTGACCGGGGTCGAGCGGCAAGACCGCGGAGATCGCGACGAAACCCTGTGCGGGTTGCGATTCTGCGGGCACCTCCGCGATGAACTGCAGATCGAGGATGTGATCGCCGGGATTGCCGACAAACAGCGGAACCAGCTCGGGCGCGGCCCACCCCGGCGATGCCGTGACGCCGCGCACGCGCACGATATCCTGGAACGGTTCGCCCTTGCTGCGCATCACTTCGACGCTGGTGATCCAAAGCACCGGAAGTTGCGGCGGCGTGGCGGTCGGCTGCGTCGCGGAAGTCGGAAGCGACGCGGCGACGTCCGGCGGCGGGCCTGCGGTGCTCTCCAAAGAGGCTCCGCCGGCGACTGGCGAAGTGGGCGGCGATCCCTGGGAGAAAGCGACCCCGCTCAGCGCGAGTTGCAGCACGATGGCCGCCGCGAATGCGCACAATGCTGGAAAGAGCCTACTCATCCTGTCCTCCGTGTAAGAAATGGTTTGCAGGATTGTCCTCGATATGGTGCCGGCGTCTCATTCCGCCGGTAGATGAAGTGCTTGACTGAGCTGTTCGCCGACAACAGCGTCTGACGCTTGTGAACCTGGAACCGACGCGCGCTCGATGGCGTCTAGCACGAGATCGGTGCCGCGCATCTTCATCACCCGACAATAGGCGGTCTCGGTGCTGACGAAGCTGCCGTTCTCCGCCAGCTTGTTCACGGGTTCGCCGCCCCCGCAGACGCTGAAATACTGGCAGTGCTGCCGGCAGAGCGCCACGCCCGCGTCGATGTCCTGCTTCATCTTGGTCAAGACGGGACTGGCCGCCATCTCGGCAAGGGTTTGGCGGTTCACGTTGCCGACGATGAAATCGTCGTAGGTCTCGTTCTTAAGGCCGAGCAGCTCCGGCGAAAAAGTCGACACGTTGCCCGCCCAGTCCATGCTGGTGACCGCGAAGGGCTCCACCAGCTCGTTGTAGAATTCGGCCTCCTTCGGCCGCAGCACCATCTTGAGCGCATGCTCGATCTCGCGGATGAAGGTGATCCGGCCGGGATGAGCCGCGGAGAGACGCCAGAATTCGCTCAGGAAGCGGTAGTAGGCATTCTCCACGTCCCGGGCTCCCAGGACTTCCGAAACATGGTCTCCCTCGGACTCCTCGATGTTGAAGCAGACCTGTTCGATGCCTTCTTCGAGGTAGAAATCGAACATCTCGCGCGGCACTGCCATGCTGGCTCGGGAAAGCACGGAAATCACATGGAAGCGCGCGCCGTGGCGGCGCAACAGCCGTATGCCGGCGATGGTCTTGTCGAAGGTGCCTCGTCCCGACCGGGTGCGTCGGTTGCGGTCGTGGAACCGTTGCGGGCCATCGATGCTGACGCCGAAATTGACCTGCTCGCCGCGCAGGAACTCGCACCATTCGTCGTCGAGCAGGGTCCCATTCGTCTGGAAGGAATGCGTGACCTGCAAGCCGTCTGGCTTCAGCCGATCGATCATGCCAAAAGCATCGCGGTAGAACCGCACCGGCATAACCAGGGGTTCGCCCGCGTGCCAGATGACCGAGAGATGATCGCGGGCCCAACCGGAGGAAAAAATCTGGCTGAACAGATTTCCGAGCGTCTCGACAGACACCACCGCCTTCGAGCTTCGGTCGGGCAGATAACAGTATCGACAATCGATGTTGCAGAATGGCGTCGGCTGTACCACTAGCAACTGGATTTTAGGCGGCTCAGTTGTCAAGACACGCCCCCGCGGCAGGGCGATGTTACCAATTGCGCCAGAAATTGCCCCAATTGCGCCAGTTAGGCCAGTTGCGCCAGTTGTTCCAATTGGGCCAAGACCACCAGCCGTTCCACCACGCCACCATGGGCTCCCGTTCGGTCTGCTGCCCCGGCGCGGCTTCGCTGCCGGAAACGGTCGAGACTGCGTCGCGAATGGCGGCCAAGCGTTCCCCCACCGGCACGGTCTGTGCCGTCGATCCGGCCGGCTCCTCATGGGCGGCGCTCGGCGCCGTCGATGCCAGAAGCACCGACACGCCCGTTGCTCCCGCAGGGAGCAAACCCGACAAAATCTTAACGTACTTCGTAAAGGACACCGCACCCTCCATTGTATTGGTTCAGCGACTCCTTGACGGCCCAAATGATGACGCCTGGCGAGCGCATCATTCGATGGCGGCAAACACCCCGTTCATCATATATGCTCCGAGGTCCCACACAATCCCCATAGCGTCCTTCTGCGCCGAAAAGCAGCGCGCTCACGCGGGGAAAGTGGCACCCACCAGGTTTTTGCGGCGGCGGCACAGGTGCTGGTATCATGCCCGGCATGGCGATTTTGAAAATTGCCCGCATGGGCCATCCGGTGCTGCGCCAAAGGGCGGCGCAGGTTGCCGATCCGACTGCGCCGCGCATAAAGGCGTTGGTCGCCGATATGGTCGAGACGCTCGATGATATCGGCGGCGCAGGCCTTGCGGCGCCGCAGGTGCACGTGTCCGAGCGAGTGGTTATCTTCAAAGTGGCGTCCGAGCGTATCACTGGCGAGCCGCTGGATTTCGCACAGGAGATGACGGCGATCATAAACCCCGTCATCGAGCCGCTCGGCGATGAGATGCAGTTGGGTTGGGAGGGCTGTCTTTCCGTGCCGGGACTGCGCGGCGCCGTCCCACGGCATCGACGAATCCGCTATCGGGGGATCAGTCCCGACGGTGAAATCATTGACCGCACCGTCGAGGGCTTCCACGCGCGCGTGGTGCAGCACGAATGCGACCATCTCGACGGCATCCTTTATCTTCAACGCATGACGGACCATCGGTTGATCGCGTTCCTCGATGAGTGGCAGCGATATCCGATAGACCTCGCCGCGGCTGCGGCGCAGTAGCGAATGGCACCCGCACGATCCGAGATCAAGGACGCGGTGCTGGCGGCGCTGCTGCCGGAGGTTCCGTTCGACGGGTGGAACAAGCGCACGTTGTTGCAAGCCGCCGAGCGCGTGGGATTGGACCCGGCGGATGTCACGGGTTTGTTTCCAGCCGGGCCGCGTGATGCGGTCGCTTGGTTCAGCCACTGGGCAGATCGTCAGATGCTGGCGGCCCTGGACCCGGCGACGCTCGGCGAGATGAAAGTGCGAGAACGCATAGCGGCGGCGGTCGAGACCCGGTTGCGCATTTTGGTCGCGCACCGCGAGGCCGTGCGGCGTTCTCTCGCTTTGCTGGCCGAGCCCCAAAACGTCATCTTGGGCGCGCGGCTCCTCTACGATGCAGTCGATGCAATCTGGTACGCGGCCGGCGATACCGCCACCGACTTCAACTTTTATACCAAGCGGGCGCTGCTCGCTGCGGTCTATGCGGCGACCACCCTTTATTGGCTGGACGACCGCTCCGAGGGAGGTGCCGATACGAGCGCGTTTTTGGAGCGCCGTCTTGGTGATGCAATGCAAATCCCGCGCGTGAGCGCTCGGTTGCGGAAATTAGCGGCGCGGCTCCCTGATCCGTTCTTGGCGCTCCGCCTCGCGCGCCGCCGCTGAGTTTTTTCGAACAGGACGCCGAAGATCGTCGAGGCCCAGTCTGTTCACCGAACTAGGCGGCCCTGCGATTTTTCGTCTGCAACAGTCGAAGGTATTCGGCCTCGAACGCCGCGACCATTCGCTCGCGCGAAAATCTCGCGATCACGCGCTCACGGGTGCCAGGGTGGAATCCCGCCGGCCCGCCGAGTTCGTCGCAAAGCGAGGCCAGGGCGCGCGCCAGCGATTGTGAATCGCGCGGCGGGACGATGCGACCGAGCTCGCCGAGTATTTCTCGGGCATCACCCACATCGGTCGCAACGCACAGCCGACCGCAGGCCATCGCTTCCAACAGGGCGTTGGAAAATCCCTCGCCAAAGGCGGAGCTGGAACATCCGATGTCGAGAGCGTTGTGGACGGCGGGCATGTCGCCACGCGGGCCGGCCCAGATCAAACGATTGCCGAGTCCGGACCCCGCCGCAAGTTCCTGCAGCGAAGCCGCCATAATGGGATTCAGATCGCCGACGCAAACGAAACGTACATTGCGACGCTCCGCCGAGAGCGCTGCCGCGGCACGAAGAAACGTGGCATGATCCTTCATCGGGTCCATGCGCGCGACGAGGCCGATCAAAATCTCATGGTTGGCGATACCCCATTCGGCACGCACGCGCCGGCGGCTGTGAGTGTCCTCTTTGAAGCGTTCGAGATCGACGCCGCTTGGAATCACGATCGTACGATCCGCTGGGAAACCTCTCGCAATCGCGTGTGTGCGTCCCACATGGGAATCGGAAACGATGAGATTGGCATAGCGCGCGAGTAGTCCTTCGGCTCGAACCATAGCGTGGGCGAAACCGTCGTATTGAGGCTCCCAATCAGTACCGAGAACACCCCAGACCAACGGCAATTGCGGCCATTGGACCCTCGCGACGAGGGTCGCAATATTGGGAGTGGTGAGGAAGGAATGAACGAGATCGGGACGCTCGTCCGCGACTATGCGCGCGAGCCCCCGGGCAAGTCCGAGCACGTCCCACCGCCCCGATTTGCCGATGACGCGAGGCCTGATCCCGGTCGCCGCAAGCAAATCGGCGCTCAAGGGACCGCCGTCGTAGAAAACAGCGACTGCCACCCCATGACCGCGCTGCTGCAAACCGGTGGCAAGCTCGACCAGTTGCCGTTCCGCGCCGCCGCGCCCGAGCGATCGCACAAGAAGCAAAATCTTCATTCGACCGACGTCAGGGGCAGCAGTTGTCTCGCCGCGGCAACGGCGGAAAAGCGAAGCGCATTGACGGCCGACTTCAGCCGCATCTTGAACGGGGCGTCCGATAGAGCGAGCTCGGCGTGGAAGAGAACCGCGCCCTTTGGACTCCTCCAGCGGTGATCTCCGCTGCGCGACAAGCTGTCGGGCGTGACACGATAGATATGCAGGGGTTCGTCGACGTAACGCGCGCCGTGGCGGCGCAGGATTCGGTTCCAAACCACGCTCTCGGTAAGGAACCGCTCATTCTTGAAGATGGGGTATGGAAATTTGCGGAGAATATCGGTTCTGGCCGTGCCCCACTGCCCGCCATCGGTCAGTGCCGCCAATTGGCCGATGCCGAAGACGTCCACGTGATCGCGCGGCAGCCGGCCTCCTACGACAGTCCCGTCTTCCCTGAGGCAGAGCGCCACGACAATAGCAAACCGTTCCTGATCCTCGATTTGCCTCCAGTGATAGTCGATTCTTTCCAGCGCGTGGGGCAAGAGACTGTCGTCGGAATCCAGTTGGGCCGTGAATTGGCCGCGAGCCATTTGCACGCCCGTGTTGATCGCCGTGTGCCTTCCTCCGTTGGGCTTCCAGACGTAACGAATCGGGAATCCGGCCTTCCAGGACGAAATAAGGTCGCGCGTTCGATCGGTGCTGCCATCGTCCACCACCACCCATTCGAAATCCTGAAACGTCTGAACGCGGAGACTCTCGTAGACGCGCCCGAGACAATGCGCGCGATTGTAAGTTGGAGTGAGGATGGTGAACCTCATTGTCGCTGCCCGAGTGGTTTATCCGGTTTGGCGGCTGATGATTTAATCGTGGTCTCAGCGGCCCCTTTGCGCGCGAGCCGTGCCGCGATGAGTCCGTCGAACATGTCTTGCCAAATCGAGAGAACCGGCTCGGGGCCAAAACGCGTCAACAACGTCGCGGCTTCCGTGCCAAGCCGCGCTCTTTCCCGAGGATCGTTCATCAGTCTTCCCAATGCCGTTGCCAAAGCATTTATGTCCTCCGTCGGCACCAGGATACCGTCGACGCCGTCGTGAATGATGTCGCGCGGCCCTTCTGGACAATCGAAACTCACCACGGGCAGGCCGCAGGCCATGGCTTCCGCCAATGCCATTCCGAACCCCTCGAAGCGCGAAGAAAGCACGAAGAGGTCGGCGGCGCGCAACATCGGGAAGGGATCGGTGAGCTCGCCCACAAAGTGCACTCGCGCGCCCAGATCGAGTGCCGCGCTTTGCTCCTGCAGTTTACGCTGAAGCGGCCCCTTGCCGATGATGGTCAACGACCAATCGGGATGACGAAGGGCGATGCGCGCGAAAGCCTCCAAAAGCAGGTCAAACCCTTTTTGATGCACGAGGCGCCCCATCGCGATCAAAGTGCGGCGCTCGGAATTTTTTTCGGAAGTTTGACCAGCGCGCGACGGAATCACGATCGGATTGGGGATGACCACGCCGCGAACCCGGGTCATCGCCTGGAACCTGGCAAGAGTGCGCGCAGTTGGGCAAACGAGAACGTCGGCGAACGGGTAACAGACCCTTCGCACCCAAGCCCACAGCCGCCCAATATCGTAGAGAAGCGGGTCCGTTTGCTCTGAGACGACGACCGCCCTGCCAAGTCCCCGGGTGGCGAGAAGAGTGAGGACGTTTGTCCGCTCCATGAAGCTGACGACGATGGCCGGGTCGGATTCGCGAATGGCGCGTCGCAAGACCCGAAGCCTCCGGTAGTTTTGCGACAGAGCTTCTGGCAAATGGCGGGATACTTTCGCAAGTCCGAGGCATCGCACCTGGACGGCCGGATGGAGTGCGTAGCTTGGCCCGCCCACGTGCTCGAAGGTGAGAATCGTGACCTCGTGACCCGCTTCCGCCCAGCCGCCCGCGAGCGTGCAAAGCGCACGCTCCGCGCCGCCGCCCCAAAGGCCGTGGATTACGGAGATGATGCGCATCGCCTATGGCGGTTTTGGCGGGCCAGTAGGGATATGGTTTAGGCGCACACAATCCAGACTCACGGCGGCAGGCGTCCTCAATGCGCTTGTTCAGGGGAACGCCAGAGCGTGTGAGGAAAAATTTCTACGCGCTCGATGTCCAGGGGGCGGATGAACTCCGAGAAGTGCAGCCAGGGACGGTAGTAAGCCTTGCGCGCGGCGGCGTCGGATTCGTCCACCGCATATCCTCGGTACCCCTGCGCCATCAGGCCCTCCGCAACCTCGCGAGCGGTTCGACCACGGCTCGCGAGTTGGAGCGGATGCAGCTCGAGTAGAATGTTGCGGTAACGCCAGTTGCTCAGGCCCGCCCGCATACCCGTCAACACCAAATCCTCCGCTCCCTCGACATCGATTTTCACCAAATCCACGTTTCTGGCTCCGGCTTCGTCGAGCACCGTGTCGAGCCGTCTTGAGCGAACGCTCAAACCTGCATCGTCTGTGGCGTCGCAGGTGCTGAGCTGTGCAAACTTCCAGCCCGGCACTTGCTCGCAAACCACCAATCGTAATTCGCCTTCTCGGTCGGCGACCGCTACGTTGCAAACATGCGTGTTCGTGAGGTTGTTCCGCTCGATATTGGCCTTCAGTTTCGCGAGCATGCGAGGGTCTGGTTCGAAGGCGATAACGGTGCCCGATCTTCCCACCTGATGCGCTGCCACAAGGGCAAACAGGCCCCATGCGGCGCCGACATCGACGAAACTCATTCCTGGTTTCAAGACATGTCGGAGGAAGGCGATCTCCTGGGCCGCATAGCACCCGGCAAAGAAAACCTGCCGTTCCATCTCCTCGTGCAGGCTGCAATCGAAGCGGCAGCCACCCAGCTGCCGCGGCATTCTGGCAATGAACCTCATGTTGGGTCCGCGACCTAGCCAAGACACCACGCGCGATCTGCCTCTGGGCAACCGTCGCGTGACCTGAGCAACGATGTTTGCCCAGCGCGGAGCGGTCGGTACATGCGAGTTTCCGTGCGCGGCCAAGGTCATCCGCCCAAAAAGTAAGTCCCGCCCCCCGCGGCCCCAGCACCGCGCCTCGAAGGGCATCGCTAGAAATTGATGCACCAGCAACCCCGTTGGCGTAGCTAGTTATGATGGTATCTACTAGTCAACTCACAACTTGCTGATGGCTGGCTGGTGTGTGAATCACTTGAGCCTCGCAAAATTCGCGGTAACGCTGCGCCACCACCTGCAATGAGAAGTCGCGTTCGACGTGACGTCGCGCGGCATCACCCAATCGACGGCGGCTGGCGGCACCGGCCTCGATCAGTTCGCCCAGGGCGCGCGCAAGTGCGGCGGGATCGCGAGGCGGCACGATCATTCCGGCATTGCTGACGAGCCGCGCGCTGTCGCCGACGTCGGTTGCAATGCACGGAACCCCGCATGCCATCGCCTCGCCGATCGCATTCGAAAATCCCTCGCCGTGGGATGACGCGGAACAGGCGATGTCGAGAGCGGCGTTCAGCCGCACCATGTCGCGGCGCACGCCCAACAGGAAAACCCGACCCTCCAGTTGATATTCGGCGATAGCCTGAAGCAGTTCCGGCGCTTCGGCGGTAATGCCGGACCCAGCTAGGACAAAATTGACATTGCGGTGCCGCGCCGCCACGAAACCTGCGGCGCGCAGGAAGCCGACATGGTCCTTCATGGGGTGAAGGCGCGCCATCAGGCCGACTAAGATCGCGTCCTCGTCAAGGCCAAGCTCGTTCCGAACCGCGCCGCGCGCTTCCGGCAAAGGACGAAAGAGCTCGCAGTCGAAGCCGCCCGCCATCACGACCCGCCGCGCCGCTGCGTAGCCGAGCGCTTCGTGTTGGCGCGCGCTCGCTTCGCTGTTGTAGATGATGGCGGCGGGTTGCCGCGAGACCAGACCCCCCGCGCGGATCATCGCCGCAGTGGTCCGGCGCTCGATTGCGAGGTTATGGATCGCTGCCCGATCCGCCAAAGCACCGGCGTGATGCCGGCGCGACATGTCGCCGCGAGGCTCGCCGCCAGGTTGGCGTGATACATCCAACCCTGGACCAATCGCGGCCGCCAGCGCCAGGTCAGGGACACGATGGCCGGCGCGCGCAAGAGGTAGAGCAGGTGCGAAGCAAGCGGCGCGCCGGTCCGCATGCCCAAGGAGAACACCGGGGCACCGAGTGCCGCTACCTCGCTGCTGAGGCGGCCATCGGCCAACGTCACCACCGCGCTCTCCCATCCCCAACGACGCTCCTCGCCCAGGAGCCGCAACATCTCGACTTGCGAGCCGGCCGCGTGCAAATCGTTGATGAAGTGCAGAATGCGCATCGCTGCCCAGTTACTATTCCAACGGGATGGTTCACTATAATCTTTATCGTTTCCATGTCATTCGATCAACACTGAGATGCAGTAGGCAATCTATTGTGGCGGTGTGATACGTCAATATCTATTGGAAATAAGGTGTTCGCCGTGGCGGATAGAGAGAGCAGCGTGAATGCGTGATGTTTTCCGATCAGGTTCCGTATTGGTGCGTCTCGGCGCGGAAGCGCGCTGGCTGAGTCTCGACGGGTCGAGCAAGTGTCGTTGGCCGAACAACGGCTGTGATGGCGTCATGAGTTGCGGCTGCATGATTTGCCGCTGCGAGCGGACGTCCGAAACGGTGGAATATGGTGCGCAGTTAGCATGCGGCAGGGTCGTTACCGAGCGGCGTTGCGGGAAAGGCGGCGCGGCGGCACTATGCGGCCCGCTCCTCGCCGCATCCTGCCGAACCCCATCCTGGAGTTCGGCAGCAGCGGCAAGCGGTGGCGTCCAATGCAAAGGAGGCGCGGTCTCTTGCGGCAACGGCAGGATCACGTGAGCGAACCCGGCTCGGAGGGGTGCTGATGCAATCCACTCACCCCGGCGGAGACGCGGGCCTGTTTCAGATGCTGCAGCGCCAAGCCATGCAAGCCTATCAGGCGCGCCGGCTCGACGAAGCGTTCGCCTTCCTACGCGAGATGTTGAAGTTGCAGCCCGGCCGTGCCGACGTTCAGGCGTTCGCTGGCATGCTCGCGCTCGAGCGGGGCGATGCCGACGAGGCCGCAAAATTCTATGGGCGCGCTGTCGAACGCCGTCCCGATTTCGCCGAGGCGCACTACAATCTGGGCAATGCGTTGATGCGTTTGAAACGCACCGCCGACGCCGCCAAGGCGTTCGCGCGCGCGGCCGATTTGAGGCCCGACCTCGCCGCGGCGCATAACAACCTAGGCAACGCATTGCACGCGCTCGGCCGGCATCTCGAAGCTGCGGACGCCTATCGCCGCGTGCTGCGGATCGACCCGGACGCCCTGGAGGCACGGCGCAATCTCGGCATAGCGCTGGAGAAGGGCGGGGAGCGCGAGCAGGCGATCGACGTCTACCGCGCTGTCATCGCCAAGCGGCCGAGCTGGTCGGTGGCGTACAGCAATCTCGCCAACGCGCTGCTCTCGGCGGGTGACGCACGCGGCACGGTCGAGGCCTGCGACCGCTGGCTTGCGGTCTCGCCCTCGAACATGGAGGCGCTCGCGCTCAAGGGTCTGGCGCTCTATCAGGCGGGGGAGACAGAGACCGCGCGCCACCTGCTCGACTTCGATTTCGTGCGAACCTTCATGGTGCCGGTGCCACCGGGCTACCGCAGCATCGAGGAATTCAACGCGGCGCTCGTCGATTACACGCTCGCGCACCCAACCCTGCACGTCCCCGAGGAGGCCGATCCGCATTACCACCATCCGGCGCTCGCGATCACCGCGACCTTCTTTGGTCCAAAGGACGGCCCCGCGGCGGCACTGGAGGCGATTTCTCGCGACGCCGTGCAGGACTATCTCGCGCGCATGCCGCCTGGCTCCAACCATCAGTACCTGGCGAAGCCACCGCAGCGGTGGGAGTTTGCATCATGGGCAGCGGTGCTGCATTTCCAGGGCAGCCTTACGCCGCACATCCACATGGATGGCTATGTCAGCGGCGTTTACTATCCCCTGCTGCCTGACATGGTCGGCCGTCCGGAGCACGGCGAGGCCGGTTTCTTCGAGCTCGGCCGCCCACCTGCGGATTTCCCGATTACCGCGCAGACCGCGATCATGCCGGTGCAGCCAAAGCCTGGAATGATGATATTGTTCCCTTCGTACTTCTATCATCGGACGATCCCCTTCGAATCGGATCAGCGCCGCATTTCCATCGCCTTCGACGTGATGCCGCGAGGCTGAATTCGATGCACTGACGGCGCGCGGCGAGCGCGCTATCCTAAGCCCCATGCCTCAGATCGCCTTTACTGGCCACTTGCGTCGCTACCTCGACATCTCGACGGCGGAGGTCTCGGGTGCCACGGTGGGCGAAGCGCTCGATGGCGCATTTCGAACCAACCCGCGATTGCGCGGCTACGTGCTCGATGACCAGGGTGCGCTCCGCCGACACGTCTCGGTCTACATCGGGGGTCTGCCCGTGCTTGACCGGCAGCGCCTAACGGACCCGGTCACGGACAGCGATCAAATCCATGTTTTGCAGGCGCTCTCGGGCGGCTAAAGGAGGGCCAGATGGTTGATCGACTTTGGGTCGGAACGCGCAAGGGCCTGTTCGAGATCGTGCGCGGCGGAAATGCCTGGGAAGTGGCGCAAGTGCATTTTCTCGGCGATCCCGTCACGGCCGTGCTCGGCGATGACGACGCGACATACACCGCCCTCGACCTCGGTCATTTCGGCGCCAAGGTGTGGCGGCGCCAGGGTTCGGGCGCGTGGCACGAGCTTGCGGCGCCGGCCTTTCCGCCCAAACCCGAAGATGCCGCCGACGATCCGCACCCCTGGTCGCTCGGCAAGGTCTGGGTGATGGAGCGCGGCGGCGTCCCGGGACGGCTCTGGGCTGGCACGATGCCCGGCGGCCTGTTCCGCTCGGAGGATTCCGGTGCGTCCTGGTCACTCAACGAAGCACTTTGGCGCATGCCGGAGCGCCGACAATGGATGGGGGTCGCGGGCGGCGAGCAGCCCGGCATCGACTCGGTGCTGGTCGACCCGCGAAACCCCGAGGATATTCGCCTCGGCGTTTCGATTGGGGGGATCTGGGCGAGCCGCGACGGCGGCGCCTCGTGGGGCATCATCAACCGCGGCATGTACAACGAGTACATGCCGCCGGAACGGCGCGAGGACCCGATAACTCAAGACGTGCACCGGCTCGCCCGCTGCGCCCACCATCCCGAGATCGCCTGGTGCCAGCACCACAACGGTGTTTTCCGGTCGGAAGATGCAGGCGCCACCTGGCGTGAGCTGACGGCGATCCGCCCGTCCAAGTTTGGATTTGCGGTGGCGGCGCATCCGCGCGATCCCGATACCGCCTGGTTTGTTCCGGCGACCAAGGACGAGTGCCGCGTTCCCGTGGATGGCCGCGTCGTCGTCGTGCGCACCCGCGACGGCGGCCGAAGCTTCGAGGTGCTGAGAAGCGGCCTGCCGCAGCATCACGCCTATGACCTGGTGTGGCGCCATGCTCTGGCGGTCGATCAGAGCGGCGAGCGGCTCGCATTCGGATCCACTAGCGGCGGCCTCTGGACCTCGGAAGACGGCGGCGATTCATGGACCATGGTCGAGGCGCGGCTGCCGCCGGTTGCGGTCGTGAGATTTTCGGGGGCGTGATCTATCCGAGCATCGGGTAATGCGTGGTGATCTCGGAGCGTTCAAGCACCTCGCGGCTCTCGCGTGGCAGAGCAAGATGTGCCGCGAACTCGGTGAAGCGTCGCGCGAGGTCTTGTCGGCGCAAGCGGCGGGTCGGCACAAGCTGCACGATATTTGGACGCTGGTCGCGCTCCACCAGGAACCAGCTTCGGCCGAACACCGCGCGCATGTCGGCAAGATCGGTCTCGATACGGCTCATGCCCACAAACTCGGCCCAATTGATGGCGAGCGCGCCGCCCGGCCTGAGCGCGCGCTTGCAGTCTCGCCAGAAGTCACGCCCGAGGCGCGCGGCGCCATCGGCGTCGTAGAGATCGACCAGGAGCACGTCATAAGCGGCGCTCGCCCGCTCCACGACTTTGCGGCCGTCGCGCATCAAGACCTTTCCACTGAAATGAAAATAACGCCGCGCCAGTTCGTGCACGATGCTCTCGTTCTCGACGACGGTGAGTGCGCAGTCCGGCAGATATGCCGCGAGGTGGCGCGCCATCGCCCCGCCGCCCAGCCCGAGCAGCAATGCCTTCTCGTGCGTCCGTGCCAGGCCAAAAGCCACCAGCATCATGCGCTCGTAGTGATAGACGAGCCGCTCGGGACGAATCAGGTCCATCGCGGATTGCTCCATGATGTAACCGGTCTCGTCGATCGATCCGAGCACTCGGAGATGCCGGCCGCGGCGCACGCAATCGACCACGAAGAGTCGCGCACCGAAGCGTGCGGCGCGTCTCAGGGTCAGAATCTGGCAATGCGCCCCGAAATGTTCGCGGATTCGCTCGCGCAGCATGATGCCCGGCCGCTGAGTCGTGTCAGCCCATGTCCAATGCGTCGCGCAGCATGTCGAGCGCGGCGGCGGCGAAGAGGCGCATGTTGGAGACGCGGTCGGCGCTTCCGGTCTCGAGTCTGAGCGCGCGCTCGGAGGCTCCGGTAAGCGCCATCCAGGCGTGCCCTGGCGGGTCGCCGTAGCGATTGCCGGTGGGTCCCGTTGCGCCCGTCTCGCCGAGGCTCCAATTGGCGCCGAAGCGTTGCTGCACCGTGCGCGCCAGCAGCAGCGCATAGGCCTCGGTTGCCGGCCGAATCGCCGCCATGGTCTCGTCGGTGATGCCGAGCAAGGCCTGGCGCGCCTGTCGCGTATAGACGATGGCGCCGCCGAGAAAAAATGCCGAGGCGCCGGGCGTCGCCAGCAGCGCCGCCGAAAGCAGGCCCCCGGTCGAGGATTCCGCGATCGCCAGGGTCTCGCGGCGCTCTTTCAACAACGCCGCGATCTCCGTCGCGCGCTGCAGCAGGTCTTGCATGGAGAGGGGCCTCAGGGTCCGAGAGCGGCGCGCAAATCCTGCGCCCAGGGGGTGGATAAGATGCTCATTGGAACACGTCCTCTGATGCGCGGTCAGCTGCTCCGTGCGCCTCCCGGGCGGCGTATTAGCCGCGACAGTATGGTCGCACACCCCACGATTTGGGAAGATGCGCCGGGGTTCCTGGGTGTCAAAGGCAGTCGCTTGCCTGTCGCGCGCAGTTCCGCCGATACTCCCGTCAGGCGAAACCGGTAATAGCGATGCGCCCCAAACTCTTGTTCGTCTATGCCGACGATCGTTTCTTCTGGTCGCACCGTCTTGCACTCGCTCGCGCGGCGCTGCTGAGGGGTTACGAGGTCGTTATTGCGGCCGGGGTTTACCAATACGCGCGCGAGATCGAGGAGCTCGGCCTTCGCTTGATCCCACTCAAGCTCCATCGGGGAACCAGTTCGCCGTTCAGCGAATGGGCGGCGGTCCGACAACTGAAGCGCATTTATTTGAGCGAACGGCCCGACCTCATTCACCAGGTTGCAATCAAGGCCATGCTGTTCGGTTCGATTGCAGGCTTCGGCAGGGCTCCAGTTCCCGTGGTGAACGAGGTCACTGGACTGGGCTATCTCGCAACTGCCTCATCGGTGAGGGCCGCGCTGCTTCGGTTCGTCATCTGGCGCGCCTTCCGTCTCTTCCTCAACCGGAGGCATCAAGTGGTTTTGGTGGAGAACGGCGAGGACAAGCAGACAGTCGTGAACGAACTTAAAGTGCCCGAGCACAACGTAATGTTCACGCGCGGGCCGGGGGTCAATGTCAAAGTCTTTAGGCCAACGCCCGAATCATCGGTGTTTCCGATCGTCCTTTTGGCCTCCCGCATGCTGTGGATCAAGGGTGTGCGGGAGTTTGTTGGCGCCGCACAGATGTTGAGGAAGAAGGGCGTGCCTGCGCGCTTCGTGCTGGCCGGAGACAGCGACTCCAACAATCCCTCCTGCGTTCCCCGCGCTCAGCTCGTGGAGTGGCAGGCGTCGGGGGCGGCGGAATGGTGGGGGCATCAACAGGACATGCCCGGGCTGTTCCGGCAGGCAAACCTAGTCTGTTTGCCGTCACATGGCGGCGAGGGGGTTCCGAAGGTGCTGATGGAAGCGGCCGCGAGCGGCCGAGCGATCGTGACGACCGCTGTCCCGGGCTGCCGAGACATCGTTCGCGATGGGATCAACGGGCTGGTGGTGCAACCGAAGGATCCGACCGCCCTTGCCCAAGCCATAGAGACGCTTCTCAATGACGCGTCACTTCGATCGGAAATGGGCAAGCGTGGGCGCGACATCGCGGTCAGGGAGTATTCCCAAGAGGCGGCGGTGCGCGAGACCCTGGATTTGTACGAGAGACTGTTGCGCCCCCGTCCTAACGACGCTGCCTGAGACCGGGGCGCTTCATGCGACCGCGCGGCTTGCCGCGCTCGTGCTGCGCTGTTGCCAGCCGCTCACCCCAATGGCCGATCGCGCGTTGGACCTCGCCAAACCCGCGGCCCAGCTCGGTTAGGGCATAACTCACCCTGACCGGCGGGCCCGGCGCCACCCGGCGCTCGACGAGCCCGCGCGCCTCGAGCTCCTTGAGTCGCGCCGAAAGCATGCGATCGCCCATAGTTTCGAGCCGCTCGCGCAGCTCGCCGAAACGGAGCGTTCCACCTTCTTCCAGCGTCGCCATCAGCAAGCCATTCCAGGGGCGGGCAAGGACGTCCATCGCCGCCTGAAACATCGGGCAGAGGTGGCTGCAAAACCGTGATTTTTGCGGCAGCTCGCTCATCGACCGAATGAGTATGGGCATAGAGCCGAGCAATGGAAAGGCGCTCTTGCCGTAATTCCGAAACAGATGTTACTATACTTTTGGAAGTTTAGGTTCATCAACCCCGAAGGGAGCTGCGCTCATGAAGCTTTATTTCTTCCCCGGTGCCTGCTCGCTATCGCCGCATATCGCGCTGCGCGAGGCGGGCCTGCCGTTCGACCTCGAACAGGTTGACCTCAAGGCCAAGACAACCAAGAGCGGCGCCGACTATCGCGCGGTCAACCCCAAGGGCTCGGTGCCCGCGCTCGGTCTCGACAATGGCGAGGTGCTCACCGAGGCGGCGGTGATCGTGCAGTACATCGCCGATCGCAAGCCCGAGGCCAAGCTGCTCCCGGCGGTCGGCACCATGGACCGGGTACGCGTCCAGGAATGGCTCAACTACGTCGCGACGGAAATTCACAAGGGCCTGGGTCCGCTCTTCAATCCGAATTTGCCGGCGGAGGCGAAGGCGATCATGAAAGAGAACCTTGCCGCACGCTTCGAGCTCCTCTCGAAGCATCTGGAGAAACGCAGCTTCCTTCACGGTGACGCCTTCACCGTGGCGGACGGGTATCTCTTTACCGTGCTCGGCTGGACCAAGTGGCTCGAGATCGATCTCGGCAAATGGCCGGTGCTCGCCGCGTACCGCGAGCGGATCGAAAATCGCCCGGCCGTGCAGGCGGCGATGCGGGTCGAGGGGCTGCTGAAGTAAGAAGCCCTAGCGATGCGGCGAAAGGCGCGTCACATGACCCATCTTGCGGCCCGGGCGCGCCTTCTTCTTGCCGTAGAGATGGACCTTGGCGAGCGGCTCGTTGATCGCGTCTCGCCACCTCGCGACGTCGTCGCCGATCAGGTTCTTCATGACGGCGTCCGAGTGCCGCTCGGTCGAACCGAGCGGCAAGCCACAGATCGCGCGCACGAGTTGCTCGAATTGGCTGGTGACGCAGGCATCGAGGGTCCAGTGGCCGGAATTGTGCGGACGCGGCGCCAGTTCGTTGACCAACAATTGGCCGTCGGGCGTCACGAACATTTCCGCCGCCAACAGCCCTATCAGTTCGAGCTTCTCGGCGATATGGCGGGCAATCGCTTCGGCGCGCATGCCGACCTCCGGAACGATGCGCGCCGGGGCAATGGTGGTATCGAGAATGTGGTGCACGTGCTGGTTTTCCACCGGCACGTAGGTTGCCCACGCGCCTGAGGCACTGCGCGCAACGATCACCGAGATCTCGCAGGCGAAGTCGACAAAGCGTTCGAGAATACCGAGCGGACCGCCCATCTCGGCCCAGCTGGCCTCGACCGATCCATCGGAGGTGATCTTCACCTGACCCTTGCCGTCATATCCCCAACGCACCGACTTCAGCACCGCGGGCAGGCCGACATCCCGGAGCGCGCGGGCGAGCGCGGCGGGATTGCCGACTTCGCGATAGGCCGTCGTCGCGACATCGATCGAGCGGAGGAAATCTTTCTCGCGGAGCCGGTCTTGCGTGATCTTGAGAACGGAGGGATCGGGGCGCACCGGACGCAAACGCGCCAGAAACTCCGCGGTCTCCGCCGGAACGTTTTCGAACTCGAAAGTGATGACGTCGACGGCCGCGGCGAAGCCGGCGAGGGCCGCTTGATCGGCATAGGACGCGTCGGTCGATTGGGCGCAAACCTGCTTTGCGGGGTCTTCAGGATCGGGGCTGTAAATGTGGCACTTGTAGCCCAGCGTCGCCGCTGCCAGCGCCGTCATGCGTCCGAGTTGACCCCCGCCCAGAATGCCGATAGTCGACTGCGGAGGAATCATCCGGCCTGCTCGCCCGGAACTTCCGCGACGCCCGCGGTCTGCTCTGCGCGGAAGCGGTCCAATGCGGCTGCTATCTTCGGATCGCCGAGCGCGATGATCGCGCCCGCGAGCAGGGCCGCGTTGATCGCCCCCGCCTTGCCGATCGCCAAGGTGCCGACCGGCACCCCGCCGGGCATCTGAACGATCGAGAGCAGGCTGTCGAGACCGCTAAGCGCCGCTGTTTCGATCGGCACGCCCAGAACGGGGATCGCGGTCATGGCGGCCGCCATCCCCGGCAGGTGCGCCGCGCCCCCGGCGCCCGCGATAATCACCTTGAGCCCGCGCCCGCGCGCCTCTCGCGCATAGGCGTAGAGCCGCTCGGGCGTGCGATGCGCGGAGACGATTCGCGCCTCGTGCGGGATTCCGAGCTGTTTCAGAACCTCCGCGGCATGGCGGAGGGTTTGCCAATCTGACTGGCTTCCCATGATGATGCCAACCACCGGCCTGTCGCCCGCCATCGCCGCTAAGCCTCGGAGCTGCCTCGGGGAAAGCGCGCATTATTGTGGCTCGACGCCGCTAGAGCAAGCTATCAAGAGCCGGTTCTGTCTCTCTCATGTGGTGCGGGGACAGCAAGGGCTTAGCGAGATATTAATTATATCGTAGTGTGTTAACGGTTTGCGCCATTCGAGCGTCGGGCCCGAAATGGAAATCAGGGACACCAAAGCCACCTCGAGTATCGGTTCGCTTCGCAAGGCAGGCGGGGTATCGGCGCCTTCGGGTGCCGAAACAGGCGTTGCAGCGGCACCAATGGACCCGGTGCAACTCTCGGGAGTGCCGGAGTCGGAGCTCACGCCGCGCATCCGCCAGGCGCTGATGTCGCTTCTGGCCGAGGTCGATCAGCTCCGGCACGAACTTGGCGACGCGCGCTCGCGGATCGAATTCCTGGAGCGACTCGCCGACGAGGATCCGTTGATTCCCATTGCCAACCGCCGCGCTTTTCTGCGCGAGGTCACGCGCATGATCGGTTTCTCGCAGCGCTACGGCGCGCCCGCCAGCATCGTTTACATCGACGTGAATAATCTGAAGGTGATCAACGACACTTACGGCCATGCCGCGGGCGACGCGGCGCTCATGCAGATATCGCGCACCTTGGTCGAGAACGTGCGCAACACCGACGTGGTGGCGCGCCTGGGCGGCGACGAATTCGGCGTGCTGCTGGTGCAAGCCGATCATCCGGCAGCGGAAGCCAAGGCGACGATGCTGGCGGACGCCGTAAGCGAACGCCCCCTTGCTTGGCAGGGCCGCACAATTCCGCTCAAGGTCGCCTATGGCGTGCACACCTTTTTGGGCGACGGCAGCGCGGGCGACGCGCTCGAAGCAGCCGACCGCGCCATGTACGCGCACAAGCGCGAAGGCCGCGATGCCGATCCTGTCGAACCGGCGATCACGCGATAATGTCGGGAACGAGCTGACTTTCTAGCTTGATAATCAGATCCTTCAGCACGAGCTTGCGCTTCTTCAGGCGCTGAATTTGCAGTTGATTGAAGGGTGCCTTGTCGGCAATGCGCGCGATTGCCTCATCGAGGTCACGATGCTCGCTTCGCAGTGCTTCCAGCCGCGCTTTGATCGCTTCGACGTCCAGATCCATCGCGGGGCCGATTAACCAAATTGTACGCGCGCCGGCAATTATACCGAAACGGGGCGGCGGGCGCGAGTACGGGCGAGGGGCGACTCGCCCTTCCGGGGGCTGGAATCTTGCCGCGGCGAGTCGCATATCCCCCTTGATCCTCCGCCGCGACCGGAGGACCATACTCCAGTCCTCGTCTTGCAAAAGGAGGAACCGCATGTCGCTGAACGACCGGATCGAAGCCCTTCGTGCTCGGCATCAGAGCCTGGAACAAGCCCTTCAAGAAGAGATCCACCGGCCGTTGCCGAACGAAGAAATGATCCACGATATCAAGCGACAAAAGCTCAAGATTAAGGACGAAATCTACCATCTGGAGCATACTCACTAGCGTATTTCCGCAGTTAGGCGAGGGCCGGACCGACCCTCGGCGATGACACGCCTGGGGAAGGCGTTCCGCGCCGATTGCCGGCCCGCCGCAATCCCAGCGGTTCAAAATCCCGCAACGACTTCGCGGACGTGCTCGACTTCCGGGGCAACCGCGAAGCAGTGCCCGACCAATTTGCGCCATTCCTGAAAATCGGCCGAGCCGCGGAAATCGACGGTGTGGTTCTCGAGCGTTTCCCATTTGACGAACAGGCGGTAGCGGTTCGGCGTCTCGATTGAACGCTGCAACGTCATCCCCTTGCAGCCTTTGGCGCGGCGGAAGACCGGTGCGGCCTTGGCGACGCCGGCCTCGAACTCCGATTCCATGCCCGGCTTGATGGCAATCTGTGCGATTTCGAGGATCATAGGGCTTCCTTGCGGGAGGGGGTTGGAGATGAGTTCAACTCTTTCGCGCGCTCGCGCAACACATGCTTTTGCACCTTGCCGGTGGAGGTCTTGGGCAAGGTAGCGAAGACCACCGTTCTGGGAATCTTGAAGCCAGCGAGGCGCTCGCGGCAGAAGGCGATGATTTCCGCGTCGCTCGCTTGCATGCGCGGCTTCAGGGTGACGAAAGCGCAGGGGGTCTCGCCCCATTTCTCGTCCGGCCGCGCCACCACCGCGGCCTCCAGCACGGCGGGGTGGCGATAGAGCACACTTTCCACCTCGATGGTCGAGATGTTCTCGCCGCCCGAGATGATGATGTCCTTGGAGCGATCCTTGAGCTCGATATAGCCGTCCTCGTGCCACACGCCGAGATCGCCGCTGTGGAACCAGCCACCCTCGAAGGCTGCATCCGTGGCCCCGGGGTTCTTGAGGTAACCCTTCATCACGACGTTGCCGCGCATGAAGACCTCGCCCATGGTTTGGCCATCGCGCGGCACCGGTTGGAGATTCCGTGCGTCGGCGACCATCAGCTCTTCGAGCACGTGGTATGTGACGCCTTGCCGCGCCTTCAACGCCGCGCGCTCGGCGGGCGGCTTCGCGTCCCACTCGTCGTGCCACGCACAGACCACGGCGGGCCCGTAAACCTCGGTCAAGCCATAGACGTGGATCACACGGAAGCCCTGCTTCTCCATGCCTTCGAGCACGGCGGCGGGGGGCGCCGCACCGGCGGTCATCATGGCGACTTGGCGCGGAAGCGGGCGCCGCGCCTCGGCGGGCGCATTCAGCAACATTCCCATCACGATGGGCGCGCCGCAGAGATGCGTGACACCGAGGTCGGCGATCGCGTCGTAAATCGGTTTTGTCTCGACCCGCCGCAAGCAGACATGAGTTCCCGCGAGCGCCGTCACCGTCCAGGGAAAGCACCAGCCGTTGCAATGAAACATCGGCAAGGTCCAAAGGTAGATCGGGTGCTGCGGCATGCTCCAGACCAGGATGTTGCCGATCGCGTTCAGATAGGCGCCGCGGTGGTGATAAACCACGCCCTTGGGATTGCCGGTCGTGCCGGAGGTGTAGTTGAGCGTGATCGCCTGCCATTCATCCTCGGGCCGTTCGCCGGGATCTTCAGGATCGCCTTCGGCCAGCAGCGTCTCGTAGTCGAGTGCGCCCAGGCGCTCGCCGCCCTGCGCGAGCGGATCGTCGATGTCGATCACCAGCGGCCGTCGCTCCACCAGTGCCAAGGCCCGACTGATAACGGGCGAGAATTCGCGGTCCGTGATCAGCACCTTCGCATCGCCGTGGGAGAGAGTGAAGGCGATGGTCTCGGCGTCGAGGCGAATGTTGAGCGCATTCAGCACTGCGCCCGCCATCGGCACGCCGAAATGCGCCTCGAAGGTCTCGGGAATGTTGGGTGCCATAACCGCGACTGTGTCGCCGCGGCCGATGCCGCGCCGCTTGAGCGCGCTTGCCAGCCGCCGGCAGCGCCGTTGAGTCTCCGCCCAGGTGTAGCGCCGCGCGCCATGGATCACGGCAGTGCGGTTGGGAAATACCGCCGCGCTGCGGTCCAGGAACGTCAGCGGACTCAGCGGCACATAGTTTGCGGCGTTGCGGTCAAGATCGATCTCGTAAGGGTTGGTCATCGGCGTGGTCCTGCTTCACAGCGGCGACGCTTTGTCCCAGACTGACCAAGTGGACAGCCAGCATATGGTTTGAAACATGGCACGCTCTTATGAGGAGGTCCATCGCCGCTCGCTTAGCGATCCCGAAGGGTTCTGGGCGGAAGCGGCCGAAGCGATCGATTGGGACCGGCGCTGGGACGAAGTCCTCGACCGCGGCAATGCGCCATTTTATCTCTGGTTCAAAGGAGGCCGGCTCAATACATGCTGGAACGCCCTCGACCGGCACGTGGAACGGGGCCGCGCCCAGCAAACCGCACTGATCTATGACAGCCCGATCACTGGGCAGATCAAGAAATTCACCTATCGCGAGATGCGCGACAAGGTTGCACTTGTTGCCGGCATGCTCAGGGAACTCGGGGTTGCGAGGGGCGATCGCGTACTGATTTACATGCCCATGGTGCCTGAGGCGGTGATGGCGATGCTCGCCTGCGCGCGGATCGGCGCCATTCACTCAGTGGTATTCGGCGGTTTCGCCGCGCCTGAGCTCGCGACCCGCATCGACGACGCCAAGCCGAAGGTGATCGTGGCCGCCTCCTGCGGTGTCGAGCCGCAGCGGATCGTGCCGTACAAACCGCTGCTCGATGCGGCAATCGAACAGTCGGCCGCCAAGCCCGCGCACTGCGTGATCGTGCAGCGTCCCATGGAGAGGGCGCCCTTGGTCGCTGGCCGCGACCATGACTGGGAGGAGTTGCTGGCACGAGCCAAGCCCGCGCCCTGCGTTTCCGTCGCCGCGACCGATCCGCTCTATATCCTCTACACTTCCGGCACGACCGGCGTTCCCAAGGGGATCGTGCGCCAGCACGGCGGTCACGCGGTGGCGCTCTATTGGTCTATGGCCAACATCTACGGCATCAAGCCCGGCGATGCCTGGTTCACCGCCTCGGACGTGGGATGGGTGGTGGGCCACTCCTACATCGTCTATGCGCCGCTTTTCTACGGCTGCACCTCGGTACTGTTCGAAGGGAAGCCGGTGGGCACGCCCGATGCAGGCGTATTCTGGCGCGTCATCGCCGAGCACGGGGTGGTGACGATGTTCACGGCACCCACCGCCTTCCGCGCGATCAAGCGCGAGGATCCCGACGGTGCGTTCATGCACCGGCACGATCTTTCGAAATTCCGCGCGCTGTTTCTCGCCGGCGAGCGCGCCGATCCGCCGACGGTCGAATGGGCGCAGCAGCAGCTTCGCGTGCCCGTGGTCGATCATTGGTGGCAGACGGAGACCGGCTGGCCGATCACCGCCAACCCGCTCGGCATCGAGAAGCTGCCGATCAAGCTCGGGTCCTCCACCAAACCGATGCCGGGTTGGGATATCAGGGTGGTCGATACCGACGGCCACGAGATGAAGCAGGGCGAGATCGGGGCACTGGTCGCCAAGCTGCCGCTGCCGCCCGGTACCTTGCCGACGCTCTGGAACGCCGATGACCGGTTCCGGGAATCCTATCTCCGCGAGTATCCCGGCTATTACCAGACCGCCGATGCCGGCTACATCGACGAAGACGGTTACGTTTTCGTGATGACGCGAACCGACGACATCATCAACGTGGCGGGCCACCGCCTCTCCACCGGCGCGATCGAGGAGGTGCTGGCGGCGCATCCCGACGTCGCGGAATGCGCGGTGGTGGGCGTCAATGATGCGCTCAAGGGGCAGGTACCCCTGGGGTTCCTAGTTCTGAAACACGGGGTTGATCGTCCGCCTGCGATCATCGCCGGCGAGACCGTGCAGCTCGTGCGCGACCACATCGGCCCGGTCGCGAGCTTCAAGACGGCGCTTGTTGTGCATCGCCTGCCCAAAACGCGCTCGGGGAAGATCTTGCGCGGCACGATGCGAAAGATCGCCGATGGCGAGCCCTATCGTATGCCGGCGACGATCGACGATCCCGGGATTATCGGCGAGATCACGGACTCTCTGAAGACGGCGGGGTTTCCGTCCCGGACGCAATAGCGGCGGTTAATCGCCGGTCGCGGTCGCGGCTTTGGTCGCGAGCGATGTGCCGCGCAGCAGCGGCAACAGCAGTAGCGACAGGAGGAAGCACCCGCCGAGCACCAGGTAGGCCTCGTTGAAGCTCGCAACCGCTGCGGCGCGTTCGATCAGCGGCCGCACAGCCTCCTTGGTTGCCTCGTCGATAGGACCGAGCGGTTGATTGTGGAAGCGGTCGAGGGGCAAACCCGCTTCGAGCGCGGCCTTGGGGTCGCCCGCCTGTAGCCGCTCGATCAGGCGCGTCACATGGATCGGTGCACGCAGCTCCAGGATGGTGTCGATGACCGCAATGCCGACCGCGCCGCCGAGATTTCGCATGAGATTGAACAGGCCGCTTGCGACTGCGAGATTGGCGCCACTCCTGCCTTCGAGAGCGAGGTCCGTGGCCGGCAGGATGCAGAACATGACGGCGACGCCACGCAGGAGCTGCGGCCAGAACTGCCCCTCGAAATCGGTCTCGTAGGTCTGGAAGCCGTTGGCGAGAAGGCCGATGCCGAACAAGCCGAATCCGAAGGCGGTGAGGAGGCGCGGATCGAGCCGGCGTTCGAGCGGAGCCGCGATCGGCGCCGTCACCAATTGCGAGGCGCCGCTTACCAGCATGATCGTGCCGATCTCGAATGGCGTGCGGTCGCGCACCAGGCCCAGGAACAGCGGCATCAGATAGACCGATCCATAGAGGCCGGCGCCGAGGATGAAGCTGTAAAGGCTGCCGATCGCGAAGGTGCGGTCACCGAAGTCACCGAGCGGCACCAACGGCGCTTCGCGGCGGAGCGAGCGGTGAATCAACAACGCCCCACAGGAAAGGCACGTGGCAAGCAGCGCCAGCACGTAACCGTCGCCCCAGCCACGCGGCGGCCCCTCTTTCAGCACCAGTTCCAAGCTAGCAAGCGCGACCGCCAGCAGGATCAAGCTTGGGTAATCGAAGTGCCGCAGCAGCGACCAATCCGGTCGACCTGTCCGGAGCATCGCGCCGGTCGTTGCCGCCACCACGACGCCCGGCGCAAAATTGATCAGGAACAGCCAGTGCCAGTTATAGGTCTCGGTGATGTAACCGCCGACAATGGGTCCGAGCGTTGGCGCCAGCACCGCGAATACGCCCGCAATCGTCGTGGTGCGCACATGCGCGCTCCGCGGAAACAGCAGGAAGACCGAAGTGAAGACCGCGGGGATTACCGCGCCACCGCAGAAGCCTTGGATCGCGCGAAAGGTGATCAATGTGCCGAAGCCCGCGCTCGCGGCGCAGCCGATGCTCGCGAGCGTGAATCCAACGATCGCCACGACGAACATCCAGCGCAGCGTCAGCAGCCGAGTGAGGTACCCGGTCAGCGGGATCGCGATCACCTCGGCGATCAGATAGGTCGTCTGAATCCAGCTAAGGCGATCGCCCGGGATGCGCAGTGCGACCTGAATATCCGGCAATGAGCTGGCGACGATCTGGATGTCCAGGATCGCCATGAACATGCCGAGGCACATGGCAAGGAAGCCGAGCCATGTGCGTGCGCTCGCCGTGTTGTCGCCGGTGCCCCCGGCTGTTGACAAGAGCGCCGGCCGTTATTGCGCGGCCGTTTCGGCCTCGCCCGTGGCCGCGATATCGTCGACGACAGCGCGCTTCTTGCCCTTGCTCGCGCGATTGACGGCTTCTTCGAGTTCCGGAAGCGTGCAAAGCCCAAGCGCCACCGGATGGCGCGGCTTGATATTGGGCGAGTTCCAGTGCGTGCGGTCGCGCACCGCGGCTATCGTCGGCTTGGTGGTGCCCACCAGCTTCGAAATTTGTCCGTCGCTCAGTTCCGGGTGATTCTTGAGCAGCCACGCGATGGCGTCGGGCTTGTCCTGCCGTTTGGAGATCGGCGTGTAGCGCGGGCCCTTGTGCTTCACCATCGGGACCGGCTGCGCCTGATCGCTGAGCTGCAGCCGCGCCGTGGGGTCGGCCTCGCAGCGCCTGATCTCCTCGGTGGTGAGTTGGCCGTTGGCGACGGGGTCGAGACCTTGCATCTGGGCCGCCACCTCGCCATCGGCGATCGCCTGCACCTCGAGCGCATGCAGCCCGCAGAATTCAGCGATCTGATCGAAGGAGAGGCTGGTGTTCTCGACCAGCCAGACGGCAGTCGCCTTGGGCATCAGCGGAAGGCCCATTATATCCTCCTATGTCCTTGATAACGTGAGCCTCTCAGCGGGTCATCACAGCCGGAAGGCGGCGTTGAGGGCTTGGATGTGACTGTATATAGCCGTTCGCTCGCCCCCTGGAAAGGGCCGGGCGCCGACCTGCCCAAATTTATCCTTACAGCCTAAGAGGTTAATAAGTCTGGCAACCCCCATTCATGGTCCCCGCTTCCGACGTCAGCCCGGCTCTCGCTGCGCTCGGCCGGGATGACGACAAAGATCGGCCCTTAACACACCAGCACGATCTTGCCGATGTGCTCCGACGTCTCCATCAGCCGGTGCGCGGCGGCCGCTTCGGCGAGCGGGAAGGTGCGGTAGATCACCGGCTTCACCTGTTTCTTCTCCAGGAGCGGCCAGACTTGGCGTCGCAGGCAAGCGGCGATCGCGCCTTTCTGCTCGACCGTGCGCGGGCGCAAGGTCGAGCCGGTGACGGTGAGCCGCTTCAGCATAATGGGCGCGAAATTGATCTCGATCTTGGCGCCCTTGAGATAGGCGACATTGACCAGACGTCCCTCCATGGCGAGCGCGCTCAGGTTCTTCTGCATGTAGTCGCCGCCGACCATGTCGAGAATCACGTCGACGCCGCGGCCGCCTGTCATCTCCCGAACGACCGCCAGAAAATCCATGATCTTGTAGTCGATGCAACGCGTCGCGCCCAGCGCCTCGCAGGCCCGGCATTTCTCGATGCTCCCCGCAGTCGCGAAGATTTGCCCGGCACCAAACGCGCGCGCGAGCTGGATCGCGGTGGTGCCGATGCCGCTTGATCCCCCGTGGACCAAGATGCTCTCGCCGGCCTGAAACCGCGCGCGTTCGAACACGTTGGTCCAGACCGTGAAAAACGTCTCAGGCACGGCGGCGGCTTCGATGAAGGTCAATCCTTTGGGGACCGGCAGACACTGCAGGGCTGGCGCCACGCAATAGTTCGCATAGCCACCGCCCGCCACCAACGCGCAGACTTCGTCGCCGATCGCGATGTCGTGCACGCCGAGGCCGATTGCCGCGACCCGGCCCGCGATTTCAAGGCCGGGAATATCGCTCGCGCCCGGTGGTGGATCGTATTGGCCCTGGCGCTGCTGCACGTCGGGGCGGTTGACCCCCGCGGCTTTGACCTCGATCAGGATTTCGCCGGCGCCCGGCATTGGCATCGGACGCGTCGCGGGCTTTAGGACCTCGGGCCCGCCGGGCTCGCTGATCTCGATGATGGTGATGGTCTTGGGAAGCTCGCTCATTGGGAAACCCTCGGTCGGAAAGGCGGATTGCGTGTCTAGCTCGATCGCGCGACACTGGCAACCGCCGAGGAGATGCCGATGGACGAGGAAGATCTGCTGCCGCTGCGCAAGAAGCCGCCGCCCAAGGACCTGGCACCGATGGCGATTGCCGAGCTCGAGGATTACATCGTCGGCCTCGAGGCCGAAATCGAGCGCGCGCGGGGCGAGATCGCGCGTAAACGTAACCAAAAAACCGGCGCCGAGGCATTGTTCAAGCGCTGAAATCCGCCGCCGGCCCTCGCGCAGGCGGAACCGGCGCGGAGCGACCCGGCTGCAACCAATTCGGGTGCTGCCATCTCGATCGATGGCGGTCGGGTGGCGCAGGGACCGCGTTTAGCGGGTGTTAAGGCCTCCGCGATAAGCTTCAGTTGGAAGGCGGCCTCCCGCCTTGTCCGAGCATCTTCAGGAAGGCCGTCCGTCGGGGGCGGCTTTCCGCTTTCTGATGTATGGTTGCGGCCTTCCTGCCCGCGTGGAGGCCCGCCATGCCCGAGATCAAGAACCCCGGCTTTTCCACCCTGAGCCTGCATGCGGGCCAGCGTCCCGATCCCGTCACGGGTGCGCGCGCGGTGCCGATCTACCAAAGCACCAGCTTCGTCTTCCGCGACAGTGATCACGCGGCGGCGCTGTTCAACCTGGAGGAGCCCGGCTTCATCTATTCGCGGATCGCCAATCCGACGGTCGCGGTATTGGAGGAGCGGCTTGCGGCGCTCGAAGGCGGCGTCGGCGCGATCTGCACCGCGAGCGGCCAGGCGGCGCTGCACCTGGCGATCGCCACGTTGATGGGCGCGGGCGGCCACATCGTCGCGGCGGCCTCGCTCTATGGCGGCTCGATCAATCTGCTGAAATTGACCCTGCCGCGCTTCGGTATCGAGGCGACCCTGGTCGATCCCCGCGATCCCGAGGCATTCCGCCGAGCGATCCGCGCGGAGACCCGTCTCGTCTTCGCGGAGATCCTCGGCAATCCCGGCCTCGAAGTGTTGGACGTGCCGGCAGTCGCGGAAGTCGCGCATGGGGCCGCACTGCCGCTGCTCGTCGATGCCACCTTCGCCACGCCCTATCTCTGCCGCGTCCTCGATCTCGGCGCCGACTTGGTGATGCACTCAGCCACCAAGTGGCTCGGCGGTCACGGCCTCGCGATCGGCGGCGCGCTGATCGACGGCGGCCGGTTCGATTGGCAGGCCTCGGGCAAATTTCCGACCCTGACCCAGCCTTATGCGGGCTATCACGGCATCGATTTCGCGGCGGAGTTCGGCCCGCAGGCCTTTATCATGCGCGCACGCGCCGAGGGCTTGCGGGATTTCGGCGCCTGCATGAGCCCGCAAAACGCATTCCTGATTTTGCAGGGGGTCGAAACTCTGCCGCTGCGCATGGCGCGGCACATGGAGAATACGCGGGGCGTGCTCGACTTCCTCGGCAAGAACGAGGCCGTGGCGTGGGTGCTGCATCCGGATTTGCCGAGCCATCCCGATCATGCGCTGGCGCGGCGCTTGTTGCCGAGCGGCGCGGGGTCGATGGTGAGTTTTGGCGTCAAGGGCGGGCGCGCCGCGGGTAAGCGCTTCGTCGATTCACTCAAATTGATCTCGCACCTCGCCAATGTCGGCGACGCCAAAACCCTGGTCATCCATCCCGCCAGCACCACGCATCAGCAGATGAGCGCCGAGCAGCTCCGCGTGGCCGGGGTCGGCGAAGATATGATCCGCCTCTCGGTCGGCATCGAGGAATTGGGCGACATCCTCGACGATCTGGCGCAGGCGCTCAGGGCGTCGCAGCGCGGTTTGGCGCGCGCGGCGGAGTAAGCCGGTGGAGCTTCGCGTCGACGGAAAGCGCGTCTTCGCCGCGACCGGCGGGCGGGAGTTCGATCCGGCGCTGCCGGCCGCCGTGTTCATTCATGGCGCCGGCATGGACCACACGGTCTGGGCATTGCAGACCCGGTCTTTCGCGCACCGCGGAAGGAGCGTGCTGGCGTTAGACTTGCCGGGGCATGGGCGCAGTGAAGGGCCATCGCTCCCCAGCATCGAGGCGATGGGTGCATGGGTGCTGGCGGTGCTCGATGCCGCGCATGCCGCGCACGCGCGGATCGCCGGGCACAGCATGGGTTCGCTGGTGGCGCTGGAAGCGTCGGCGCAGGGCGCAAGCCGCGTTGAGGGACTGGCGCTGCTGGGCTTCGCGCCCGAGATTCCCGTGCATCCCGATTTGCTCGCGGCCGCCCGCGCGGGCGAGCATGCGGCAATCGAGATGATGGTCGCCTGGAGCTTCGGCGCGCGCGCCCGATTTGGTGCGACGCCGGCGCCCGGCCTTTGGCTTACGGGCGAGGCGATGCGGCTCTTGGAGCGCGCGCAGGTGCCAAGCCTCGCTGGCGATCTCGCGGCCTGCGACGCTTATCGCGGCGCAGCCCAAGCCGCCACTGCGGTCCGCTGTCCGACGCTGTTTCTGTTGGGCGAGGAGGACCGGATGACGCCGGCCGCCAAAGCTGCGGCTTTCGCGGAGCGCATCGCGGGTGCCAAGATCGTGCGGCTCGCCGGCGTCGGCCACATGATGCCGATCGAGGATCCGATCGCGACTTTGGCGGCGCTCCGCCGCGTGATTTGAGTTGGGGGTGAAGGATGGCGGAAGGCGAACAGGAACGGCGCGCGAATTATCCGCACTTTCTCACGATTCCCACGCGCTGGATGGACAACGACATCTACGGTCACGTCAACAACGTGATCTACTATTCGTACTTCGACACCGTCATCAACAAGTACCTGATCGAAGCGGGCGGGCTCGATATCCATGACGGCGGCGTAATCGGCATCGCCGTCGAAAGCCTCTGCCGCTTCCATCGCTCGCTGGTGTTTCCCGACCTGGTGGAGGCGGGGTTGCGCGTCGGCCGCCTCGGCACGTCGAGCGTGCGCTACGAGATCGGCCTCTTCCGCGCGGGCGACGAGCCGCCGGCCGCCACCGGGCATTTCATTCATGTCTTCGTCGAGCGCGAGAGCCGCCGTCCGACCCCGATCCCCCCGCTCCTCCGCCACGCGCTCGAAAAGTTGGTGAGGGAGAGTTAGGGACAAGCAGGAATGCTCGGTAAACGCACATTAAACCCGCAAAATATAGCGGCTCACTTAGCATCTACCTACAAGAAGCCATTCTAGCGTAGGATGCCGCAGGGGATACACTAGGCGGGAGCGGTGGCATGGTCGCGGGCCTCGCTAACCAAAAAGTCGCGTCAAAGCAGGAAAGCCTAATCTCGAAAATCGTTCGCCTGGTGCTCTCGGGGCCGGTGATGTCGGCGCTCTGGCTCGCGATTTGCGGTTACTACATCCAGACCCAGGTGGGCTGGCCGGTGCTGTTCCAGATGCTGCCGCACGAGATCGCGATCACCTTGCTCGGGATCGCGGCACCGATTGCCTTCCTCTGGATCGTGACCGGTTTCTACGCCCGCGCGCGCGAGCTCGCGCGGTCGAGCAAGCTGCTGGCGGCGCGGGTCGATCAGCTCGTTTTCCCGTCGCCCGCCGGCGAAATCCGCATGCGCGAGATCAGCGAGCAATTGAGCGCGCAGGGTGACGCGCTCCGCAACAGCGTCGGCGAGGCGGCGGAGCGGCTGGAGCGCGCCTCCCGGGAGTTGGGCGAGCGCCTCGGCGGCATCGTCGCGGCGCTGAGCGCCGCGGTCGAGCGCGCCGAGCACGCCGACAACGATTTGATCTCGGTCTCGGCCCATGTGGCTAAGCTGAGCGAAGCGATGCAGAGCCATGCGCGCTCCATCGATCATGTGGTGACGCGCGATCTCGCCACCGCCACCGAACGGCTCGCGAGCCAGATCACCGTGGTCGAGATGGCGGTCGGCCGCGCCTTCGTCGCCGGCGGGGAGAAGATGACGGCGCAGGCGGAAGCTGCCGCGCGCGAGACCGCGAAGGTGCTGGACCACACCGCCGCACAGTCCCTCGCGCAGCTACAGGCGGCGAGTGCGCGCCATGCCGACGGCCTCAAGGCTACGGCGCGGGGGATCGAGTCCACGCTGGCGGAATTTGAGACCGCGATAGCGGCGGTCACGGACAAGGCGATCGGAAGCTTCGCCGAACGTGGCCGCGAGACCAACCACGCGCTGACCGATGCCGCGACCCGACTGCTCGATGCTTGTCGCGCCGTCGCCGAGCGCTCGACCGGGGAGATCGATGCCACCGGCGAGCGGTTGACCCGGAGCCTTGCCGCGTTCGAAGTGGCGGTCAACGAGGCGCAGAACCGCGCCGCCGATCGCTTCACGACCGAGAGCCGCGAGGCCGAACGGCGACTGGCTGACGCCACCGAGACGCTGGTCGCGCGCGCGCGCGAGGCCGGACAGGAGTCGAAGACCGGGATCGATGCCGCGGCCGGGCGGATTCAAGACTCGCTCTCGGAATTCCAGGTGATGCTCGCGGCAATGACCGGCAACGCCGCCGAGACGCTGACCGAGCGGACGGAAGAGAGCGAGCAACTGCTGACCCGCGCCGCGGATCGCCTGCTGGAAGACGCACGCGCGGTCACCGATCGCGCAACCCAGGGCCTGAGCGGCAGCTCGGACACGATTTTGGCGGCGCTCTCCGGCTTCGAGGCCGCGATCGCTGCGGCGGCGGGCGCGGCCGGCGAGCGTGTGGTCGAACGCGGCCGCGAAGTGGAGCAGCAACTGGGCGGCACGATCGAGCGGATTGACCGCGCGTCGGAGAGCATCTCGACGAGCGCCCAGCACGGCGCCGACATCTTGCAGACCCATACCGAGCACCTGACCGTCGCCGGCAACAAGGCCGCGGCGCAGGGCGAAGTGCTCGCGAACGCGCTGCGCAGTTTCAACGCCGAGCTGCAGCACCTGAATGAGCAGACGGCGCATCAGACGGAGCAGCTTGGGACGCAGCTCACGCGCCAAACGCAGTCGTTGCGGACCGGCGCCGGCGATGCGCTGCAGCGCCTCAAGGACGTGAACGAGGGATTCAGCGCGCAATCGGATCACGTGGCGCAGACCGCGCGCCAAGCGAGCGCCCGCGTCGAGGAGGTTGGCGAGACCATCCGCGCCGAGGCGCGCGAGCTGCTGATCGCGGTCGAGCAGGTGACGGTTCGCCTGCAAGCGGCGGGCGAGCAGTTGCGCCAGCGCGGCCAAGATTTGAGCGGCGCCGCGCAAGCCGGCGTCTCGACCGTGCGGCAGGCCGCCGAGAGCTTCCGCGACAGCGGCGAAACCATCAACGTCGCGGCCGAAAGCGCCGCCGGCCGCGTCAGCGAGGTCGCGGGAAGCCTGCGCAGCCAAGCGCTCGACCTGCAGACCGCGGCGGAGCAGGCGGCGGCTCGACTGAGACGGGCATGCGACGGCTTCGAGCAGCAGGCCGACCGGGTCGCGGGCGCGGCCGCCGAGGCGGGAATGCAATTGCAACATGTGGGCGACGCACTCGGGCAGCAGATACAAGTCGTCAAGGAGGGCACCGAGCACGCGGCGCAGCGCGTCGTCGAATTGCAGGAAGCATTCACTCAGCAACTCGGCCATCTCAACACCGCGCGTACCACGGTCGGGAACCAAGTGGGCGAAATTCATACGCTCTTGCAGCAGCAGGCGACCGACCTCGTGCGCGCCTCCGATCAGGCGAAGGAACGCTCGACGGCGGTCGGCGATGTGTTCCGCGAGCAAGCGCGGCAGCTCAAGGATGCCGCGAGTGAGGCGTTGACGCAGACCAACGCCATCGCCGTGGTCGTGCAGCAACAGGTCCGTGACTTACGCGGACTTGCCGACCAACTCGGCACGTTGAGCGCCACCGTCAACGAGATGCTGCGCAGCGGCGCCAACGAGCTGGTGGAATCGACGGAGCGCGCACTCGGGCGCGGCGAGGAGATCGGGCAATTGCTGGGTGACCAGGGCCGCGCGGTCACCGGCATCAGCGAAGGGGTGATGCTCCGCCTGACGCAGAGCGGCGAGCTGATGCGCGATCGCGCGCAGGACTTGCAGGAAGCAGCCGACCGCACCGTCACGCGGCTCATCGAGCTTGGCGAGCGTTTTGCCGAGCGAAGCTCGCAAGTGGGCACTGCCGGCGACGGCGCGAGCGCCAAGCTGCGGGATACCAGCGCTGTCTTCCGCCAGCAGGCGCAGGACTTGGCCGCCGCCGCCGATCGGGCATCCGCAAGCGTCGAGCAAGCGGCCGCCACCTTCGGAGATCGCATCACGTCGCTCAGCAGCGGCAGCGAGCTGATGATGACGCGCCTCAAGGAATTGAGCGAGGCGGCCCGCAATCAGGCGCTTGCGCTTGCTTCTGCCGGCGAGGCGGTGGCGCTCCGCAGCGACCAGGCGAATGAGGCGCTGCGCCGCCAGCAGCGCGACCTGCAGGGTGCCTCGGAACATGCGGCGGTCCGGCTCACCGAGGTGCGCGGCGCTCTGCGCGATCAGACCGTGGAGCTAAACGCCGTCACCGATAAGGCGATAGAGCGGCTCGACACCACCAGCCAGACCTATCGCCGTCAGGCCGACGGACTCGCGACAACCGCCGAGGAGGCCGCGACCCGCGCGCGCGACGCCGGCAGCGTGTTTCAGAATCAGGTCGACCAACTTCTCAAGGCCGCCGGTGTCGCCGCCGAGCAGGCCGAGCGCGTGCGCGCCGCAGCGGTCTCGGCGCAGCAGGACACCTTCCTCAAAGCCGCGACCTTCATCATCGAGACATTGCAATCGATCGCCGTCGACTTGAACCGCATCCTCGACGAGGAAATTCCCGACTATGTCTGGAAACGCTTCCACGCCGGCGAACGCGCGGTCTTTACGCGCCACCTTCTGCGCCTGCAGGATCGCGGCGAGGCGACCCAGATCCGGAAGAAATTCGAGGAAGATCCGAACTTCCGCGACTTCGTGCTGCGGTACCTGAACCAATTCGAGACACTGCTCGAACAGGCCCGCGAAGCCGACCACCAGGACGTGCTGGGCGCCACCTTCGTCACCGCCGACGTGGGTAAGCTCTATCTGCTGCTTTCGAACGCGGTCGGACGGTTGAAGCAGTAGGGCGCGGCGCTCGCGCTACAGCGTCGCCTCGATCGCTTGTCGGAGAGCCGACGTTACCTTGGGCGTCACGCCGAAGAACGCGCGGAAGGCAGGGACCGCCTGGTGCAGCAGCATGCCGAGCCCATCGACGGTGGGATTGCCGCGCGATCGAGCCGCGAGCAGCAGAGGCGTCTCGCAGGGGATGTAGACGATATCGCAAACAAGCGTGTCGCGTGACAGGCGGTCGAGCGATATTTCGAGCGGCGGCTGCCCCGCCATGCCCTGGCTCGTGGTGTTGACCAGCAGCGCAGCGCCCCCGAGCGCTTCGGAGCGCCGCTCCCACGGCAGCGCGCGGAGCGGCGGTCCGATCTCGTCGGCGAGCGCTTGCGCTCGCGCCAGCGTGCGGTTGAGGACGCGGATTTCCGGTGCGCCGCGATCCGTGAGACTTGCGATCACCGCGCGCGCGCCGCCGCCCGCGCCCAGCACCACCGCCGGCCCGCGATCGGCGCGCCATCCCGGCTGCGCCTCGGCAAGATTCGCCCCATAACCCTCGGCGTCGGTATTGAGGCCCAGCAAAGTTCCATCGGCTCGCACAACCACCGTGTTGAGGGCGCCGATGCGTCGCGCGAGCGGGTCGACCTCGTCCACCAGCGCCATCGCCGCGACCTTGTGCGGGATGGTCACGTTGCACCCGGCGAAGCCCAGTGCCGGAAGTCCCTTGAGCGCCGCCGGCAGCGCCTCGGGCCGCACCGCCATCGGCAAATAGGCGCCCGCGATCGCGTGCTCGCGCAGCCAAAAGCCATGCAGCGCCGGCGAGCGCGAGTGGCTGACCGGCCAGCCGATGACGCCGGCGAGGCGAAAGGGACGGAACTCCGTCATTGTGATCCCCGTAACTCGATCGTGCCGACGCTACACGAAGCCGCCAGGGCCCGCCAGGAGCGTCAGCTCTCGCCGATCAACCCAGCTTGGTAGCGCGCGATGCTCCAGCCGCCGTCGACCACGAGAGTATGTCCGTTGATGAAGCTCGCATCGTCGGATCCGAGGAATGCCGCTGCCGCCGCTATGTCGTCGGGCGTGCCCATGCGCGGCACTGGCGTCGCCTCCGCCATAAGCCGCCGGAACCAGGGTTTGGTATCGAGATTGCGTTGCGACATCTCGGTGACGATGAGTCCGGGCGCGATCGCGTTGACGGTGATGCCGCGCGGTGCGTAATCGACCGCCATCGAGCGGGTGAGCGCGATCAGTCCCGCCTTCGCCGCGGCATAGGAGGAGGAAGTCGGGAACCCCATCAATCCGAACACCGAAGCCATGTTGATGATTCGTCCGTTTCGGCCGGCGGTGATATGCGGCAGCGCTGCCTTTGCCATGCGGAATTGCGCGGTGAGGTCGATTTCGATGGTCTGGCGCCAGTCGGTTTCGGGAAGCTCGGCCACCGGCCGCGAACCGCCGATCCCCGCATTGTTGACGAGAATCTCCAACCCTCCCCAGCGTCGTAGGCATGTCTCGACAATGGCGTTGGGCGCCTCCGCTTCGGAAATATCGATGGCCAGGGCGGCCACCGGCCGTCCGGCATCTTGCAACTCGCGCTCGACCGCCGCGAGGCGTTCGGCCGCGCGATCAACCAACAACAGGCGCGCGCCCTCGCCGGCAAATCGTCGGCCTATCGCGCGTCCGATCCCCGCGGCGGCACCGGTGATGATGGCGGTCCGGTCTTTCAGTCTTTCGGCAGCCATTGGCGATTCTCCCTTCACTTGCTGCGCGGCAGGATAGCGCGCCGGCGGGACGGTTGCCTCTCTGCTGCGCCTGCCGTTAGGCTGCCGGGATCGCGGTCACTCCGAGGGTTCCATGCGCATCGTCGCCGCCATGATGAAGCACGAGACCAACACTTTCTCGCCGGTGCCGACGCCGCTTGAGCGCTTCGCGCGAGGGCGCCGCGAACCGCCCGCGGGCAAGGACGCATACGAGGCCTTCAAGGGCACCGGCAGCGGCTTGGCGGCGTTCATCGACTTGGCGGAGCAGAAGGGGGCCGAGATTACGATTCCGATCGCCGCGGCGGCCCCGCCCAGCGGACCTGTTCCCGCTGCCGTGTTCGAGCACATGGCAGGGCGCATCTGCGAGGCCGTGGCTCGCGGAGCCGACGCGATCCTGCTCGATCTTCATGGCGCGATGGTGACGGAAAGCACCGAGGACGGCGAGGGCGAGCTGCTGCGGCGCGTACGCGCGCTCGCGCCAAAGACGCCGATCGGCGTCTCGCTCGACATGCACACCAACCTCTACCCGGCGATGGTCGAGAACGCGACGGTTCTCGCGGGCTATCAGACCTATCCGCACATCGACATGTACGAGACCGGGCTGCGCGCGGGCCGACCGATTCTCGCCATGCTCGAAGGCAGGGCCCGTCCGCAGATGGCCTGGGGCAATCGGCCGATGCTGCCGCACGTGATGCGGCAGGGCAGCGATGATGCGCCCAATCGCGAGCTGCAGGCGCGCTGCCGCGCGCTCGAGGCCGAGGGCGCGCTCGCGGCAACGGTGTTCGTGGGGTTCCCGCATGCCGACATCCGAAACGCAGGCCTCTCCGCCGTGGTGGTGACCGATGGCGACGCCGAGCGTGCTCGCCGCTCCTGCGACGCGTTGTTGGACCAGGCCTGGGCGGCCCGCGAGGCCTTCGTCTATGCGATCGAGCCTCTGGAGCAGTCGCTGGCGCGCGCGAAGGCGCTGACCGATGGCCCGGTGGTTCTGCTCGACCACTACGACAATTCGGCTTCCGGCGGCACCATGGATTCGATGACGGTGCTGGGCGCCATCATGCGGACTGGCCTCGAGAACGTCGCCGCCTTCGCGATCCATGATCCCGGCGCGGTAGAGGCGATGATCCGGGCCGGCATCGGCTCCGAGGTGACATTGGCCCTCGGCGGCAAGATCGACATGCCCAGCATCAAGCGCAAGGGCGAGCCGCTGACGGTCACCGGCACCGTCAAGCTCATCTCCAACGGCCGCTTTCGCAATCGCGGGCCGATGGCACGCGGCGTGCTGCAGGACATGGGTCCGACGGTGGTGCTGGACACCGGCAAGGTCGAGATCGTCGTGATTACCCGGCACCAGGAGCCCAACGATTTCGAATGCTTTGCGTCGCTGGGCATCGATGCCACCGCGAAGCGTTATCTGATGCTCAAGAGCCGCGTCCACTGGCGCGCCGGCTTCAAGCCGATCGCCAAGAGCGTCGTCGAGTGCGCGGGCGTCGGAGTGTGCACCTCCGACTATGGCATGCTTGATTTTCGCCATGTGCGCCGGCCTATCTTCCCGCTCGACCGCATCAACACGCCTTGAGGAGTGGCGCGAGCCTCTTTAAGGTTGCCTTGGCGGAATATCGATCGCAGACGGAGACGCGGCATGGCGATGATGGCGGGAAAGCGCGCCTTTCTTGAGCTTCTGAAGCAGGAGGGCGTCGAATTCATTTTCGGCAATCCCGGCACCACTGAACTGCCGCTGATGGACGCGCTCGCGGTCGAGCCCAATATCCGCTACGTCCTGGCTCTGCAGGAGGCGGCCGTGATGGCCATGGCCGACGGCTATGCCCAAGCCGGCGGCCGCTTGGCGGTCGTCAACGTGCACGTGACGCCGGGCCTCGGCAATGCCATGGGCATGCTCTACGACGCACAGAAGGCGGGTGCGCCGATCCTGGTTACGGCCGGTCAGCACGACCAGAGCTTCACCTTCACCGAGCCGATCCTTTGGGGCGACCTGCCGCCGATCGCGCGGCCCCTGGTCAAATGGTCTTCGGAGGTGCGCCGGCTTGCGGAGCTGCCGCGTGCCATTCATCGCGCGGCCAAGACCGCGCTCGCGCCGCCGACCGGGCCCGTATTCTTGTCGCTCCCCGGCGATGTCCTCACCAGCGAGGCTGATATCGAGCTGGGCGCGCCGACGCGGGTTGCGGCGCGGCTCCGCGGTGACGCCGCCGCGATTGAAGCCGCGGCCGAGCGGCTGCTGCGCGCCGAGCGGCCCGTGATCATGGCGGGAGACGCGGTGGCGCAAAGCCGCGCCCATGGCGAGATCGTGCGGCTGGCCGAGCTGCTGGGCGCGCCGGTGCATCCCGAGGGCGTGGCAAACACCGCGTCGTTTCCGACCTCGCACCCCCTCTTCAAGGGCGCGCTCACGCGGCTTGCGCCCAGTCTTCGCTCGGCGCTCGAACAATACGATCTGCTGTTCTCGGTGGGGGCCGACCTCTTCACGATGTCGCTGCCCTCGGATGTCGATCCGATGCCGGCGGGCTTGCCCCTTATCCACCTCGACATCGATCCCTGGGAGATCGGCAAGAACTATCCGGCGGAGGTCGCGATCCTCGGGGATCCCAAGGTCACCTTGCAGGACCTGATCGCGGTGCTGGAGCGGCAGATGACGGCGTCGCAACGCGCCGCGGCCGCGGCGCGTTCCAAGGAAGTCCGTGCGGCGATCGCCGACGACCTGGAAAGCCTGAAGGCGCGCGCTCGTGCCGAGGCGGAGCTCACGCCGATCCGCCCGTTGGCGCTCATGTACGCGATCGGCGAGACCTTGCCGCCGGAAGCCGTCGTCATCGACGAATCTGTTTCATCGAGCCCCGGACTCCGGCAGTTTCTGCGCAGCAACGATCCCCAGAGCTTCTTTGGCCTGCGTGGCGGCGGCATCGGGTGGGGATTGCCGGCGACCATCGGCGCCAAGCTCGCATTGCCGGATCGGCCGGTGGTGGGCCTGATCGGCGACGGCAGCGCCATGTATACCTGCCAGGCGCTCTGGACCGCCGCTCATGAATCGGTGCCGGCAGTGTTTGTCATTATTAACAACGCCTCCTACCGCATCCTGAAGCAGCGCGCCAACGCCATGCGCGGGCACGCCGCGCAGACTGATCTCTACGTCGGCATGGACCTCGTGCATCCGCGCGTCGACTACGTGGCGCTTGCTCGCTCGCTCGGCGTCGACGCGGAACGCGCGACCACCATTCCGCAGGCCTGTGATCTCATCAAACGCGGCATCGCGAGCCAAGGTCCGACGCTGATCGACGTGCAAATGGATACGGGGTTCAAACCTGCTTGAGAGCGTGAGCGATCCTGCCGCACTCGTTGCGTCCATCGAGGCGAAGGCGGAGCTGCGACGCACGCCTTGCGGCTCGGGCTCGATGGTCTGGCACATCTGGGGCAACGGTCCACCGCTCGCGCTGCTGCACGGCGGCTACGGCTCTTGGACCCATTGGATTCGCAACGTTGAGCCGCTGTCGCGCCATCGGCGCGTGCTGGCGGCGGACATTCCGGGCCTCGGCGATTCCGATGCGCCGCCCGAGCCCTACGACTCCCCACGCATAGCCGCGATCGTCGCCGATGGCCTTGCGAACCTGCTCCGGCCGGAGGAACGGGTCGATATCGCCGGTTTTTCCTTCGGCGGCGTCATCGGCGGCCACGTGGCGGAGCGGCTTGGCTCGCGCGTTCGCAATCTCGTGCTGTGCGGCTCCGGCGGTCTCGGCATCCCGCGCCGCGCCAAGGTCGAACTCGTGAACTGGCGCATGTATCGCGGCAAAGAAAAGCAGCGCGCGGCGCATCGGGAAAACCTGGGGATCCTGATGCTGGCGGATCCCGCGAACATCGACGAGCTCGCGGTTTATCTCCAGGTGCACAATGCCGAGCGCGCCCGCACCAAGAGCCGCCCGCTCTCGCGGGTGGCGAGCTTGCGCGAAGCGCTGCCGCGCATCGGCGCGCGACTCCACGGGATTTGGGGCGAGCACGACATTACCGCGCGCGACGCCCTCGACGAGCACGCGCAGTTGCTGCGCTCGTTGCAGCCCGAGGCGACCTTCACGGTGATTCCCGGCGCCGGCCACTGGGTGCAGTACGAGGCGCCGGAGGCGTTCAACCGGGCGCTGGAAAGTATTGCCTCCGATGTCACCCCGACCGAGCGTAGCGAGAGCCGGGGCGCAGGAGACCAGTGACGCCGAGCCCGCATCGCCGCGACAACCGAAGACGGTGCGATCTTGTAACGCGACGCTGGGTAGGCGCCTTTGTTCTGGGTCCCGGCTGTCGCTTCGCTCCGCCGGGATGACGGTGGGAGCGACTCTACGACGGCCAATCCATGATCCCGATGCCCGTGGGTTTGTCCGGAGCGACCGCGCCGGCAGGGAGGACCGGGTTTAGGCGGCGGACCTCGCTCGCCTTCAGTTTCGCCAACCGCAGCGCATGGTCCAGGAAGCGGTCGGCTTCCGTGCTGTCGATCAGGCCCTGAGTGAGGCCGCGGAATTTTCGTTGGTAGTCCGGCAGGCGCCAAGGCCGGCGTCCATTGGGATGCGCATCGGCGACCGCCAACTCTGCTTCGACCGTGCGGCCATCATCGAGCGTCACCACCAGCCGTCCTCCGAAGGCGCGTTTGCCGGGATCAAGTTCGCGGTAGCGCCGCGACCATTCTCGATCTTCGACGGTGCGGATTTTGCGCCAGAGAGCCACCGTCGAGGCGCGGTGAGAGCGCTCGGTCGCATAGCTGCGCTCGTGATGCCATTCGCCGTCCTCGAGCGCCACTGCGAGGATGTAGGGGAGCGAATGATCGAGCGTCTCGCGGCTCGCATCGGGATCATATTTCTGCGGATCGTTGGCGCCGCTCCCGATCACCGCATGCGTGTGATGGCTGGTGTGCGCGACGATCTCGCGCACGGCCGCAAGGTCGATCTTTGCTCGCAACTCGAAGGCGAGATCGATGAAGGCCTGTGCCTGGTACTCCGCGGAGTATGCCTTCGTGTAGGTTTCGTGGATCGCGCGCGGCCGCTCCTGCGATGCGGGCAATTGGAGCTCGTACACCGTCTCGCCTCCGCCCAGCATCCAGGCGATAACGGAGTCCTCGCCTTCATAGATCGGACTGGGGCTTGCCTCGCCGCGCATTGCGCGATCGACCGCCTCGATCGCGAGCTTGCCGGAGAAGCCGGGAACGAAGGCCTTCCACGAGCTGATCTCGCCCTTGCGCGACTGTCGGGTCGAGAACGAGAGATGCACCGCCTGATTGACGGCCTGGAACACCACGGGCACCTGAAGGTCCAGCAGACTGCCAATGCCAACCACGGTCGCGGGGCAGAGATGCGCCACATGGTCCTTCTTGTATTGGTGCAGCGAGATCGCTTTGACCAACGCCACGTGGACCTCATAGGCGACCGCGATGGCACGGGCGAGGGCGGCGCCGCCGCGCCCGGTTTGCTGCGTCACTGCGATGAGTGGCGCAATCGAGTCTCCGGGATGGGCGTAGTCGGCGGCGAGAAACGTGTCGTGGAAGTCGAGTTCGCGCACCGCGGTGGCGTTGGCCCAGGCCGCCCATTCCGCGTTGACGGTATTCGAAGGATCGAGGCCGAACAGCGTCGCGCCGCCGCGTCTCGGATTGGCCAGCGCCATCGCGCGCGCTGAGGCAACGGGAGCGCGATTGATCGCGGCGAGTGCCACCGCGGCATTGTCGATGACGCGTGCCGCCGCCATTTCGGCGGTGTCGTCGTCGATCGCGGTCATGGTCGCGAGCTCGGCGAGCTTCCAGGCGAACTGCCGCTCGCGCGGCAAGCGAGCCGCGGAAGAATGCACACGAACTTCGTGGCGGATCATGTCTCGCGCGCGGCTTCACGGGCGGCGATGGCGCGCCGCCGCGCCAACAGCGCCCGCGCCCGCTCGACGATCGGCACATCGACCATGCGGCCATCGATCTGGATCGCGCCCACGCCATCGACGGTCGCCTTCTCATAAGCCGCGACCACACGCTCGGCATGGGCAACCTCCTCGGCCGATGGCGCGAATTCCTGATTGAGGATCGGCACCTGGCTCGGATGGATGCAGGGGGCGCCCACGAAGCCAAGCCGGCGCGAGCGGCGGATGGTCGCTCGAAAGGCGTCCAGATCGCGGAACTCCGCGATCGAGCCGACGAATCCCATGGGCATGATCCCTCCGGCGCGCGCGGCGATCACCATCTGCTGCTTCGGAAAGAACAGACCCTCGGCCTCCGGGACCATTCCAACCGAGGTTGCGAAATCCTCGGCGCCCAAGGTCATGGCCACCACGCGAGGATGGGCGCCTGCGATCTCCTCCAGTCGGAAGAACGCGGCGGCGGTTTCCACCATCGCGAGGAAACGGGTGTGGCCTTCGGCGAGGCCGCGCTCGGTTTCGATTTCGGCCGCCACCTCGGCCAGAAGCTGCACATGGCTCGCGCTCTCGATTTTCGGCAGTGCCAGCGCCGTCACCCGCGCCGAGATTGCGGCCTCGATGTCGGGGATCGCGAGGCGGAGCGGCCGGTTGATGCGGACCACGATGTCGGCGCCACCTGCTGCCGCGATCTCCGCCGCCTCCTGGAGCACGCTCCGTGCGCGTGGCTTTTCGGCCGAAGGCACGCTGTCTTCGAGGTCCAGGATAATGGCGTCGGCGCCGCGCTTGGGTGCCCCTTCCACGAATTTGCGTGCAATCGCCGGCACGAACAGCATCGAGCGCCAGAGCGGCAGCTCCCGTTTCTCGCCCATCAGATCACCCCTTTCTCGCGCAGCGCCGCCTGCTCCTCTGCGCTGATGCCGAGGAGATCGCCAAGGATTTCCTGATTGTGCTGGCCGAGGGTGGGGCCGAGCGCGTCGATGCCGCCGGGGGTTCGGCTCAGTCGCGGCACGACGTTGGGGACGGCGATCTGGCCGACGCGGGGGTCGTCGACGATCCGGATATTCTCGCGCGCGCGATATTGCGGGTCTTGGAAAATTTCATCGATGCCGTAGACCGAACCGCAGGGCACCTGATGCGCATCGCACGTCGAAAGCACCTGATCGCGATCGAGACCCGTGGTCCAGTGCGCGACGAACGCATCTACTTCATCCCGCGCGGCGGCACGCTGGGCATAAGTCGTGTACTTGCCGCCGGCGGCGACCTCGGGCCGACCCATCGCGACCGCAAGCCGCTCGAATATCTTGTCGGTGGTGCAGGCGATCGCGACCCACCGCCCGTCCTTGGTCGGGTAATGACTGTGCGGCACGGCGTTGGTGGTGGCTGGTCCCATGCGCTGCCGGATGCGGCCGGTGTAGTGATAGGCCGAGGCGACCTCGTCCAGGATGCGGAATACCGTCTCGTAGAGTCCGATGTCGATCACCTGGCCTTCGCCGGTGGCATCGCGCGCGCGCAGCGCCAACAACACGCCGTAAGCGCCGAAGATGCCCGAGAGGTAATCAGGGAGGGTCGCCGAACCCGGCGTCACCGGCGGGCGGTCCGGGTAGCCTGCGAGGAAAGCGAGGCCGCCAAAAGCGTTGGCGATCCGCCCAAAGCCGGGACGGTCGCGATAGGGACCGGTCTGCCCATAGCCGGTGATGCGCAGCATCACCAGCCTTGGGTTCAAAGCTCTCAGCGTTTCGTAACCGAGCCCCCAGCGTTCGAGCGTGCCGACCTGGAAATTTTCGACGACCACCTCGACCTGGGGCACCAAGCGCTTCACGATCGCCGCCCCCTCCTTTGTGCGCAGATCGAGCGTCACCGACTTCTTGTTGCGCTGCTCGCTCAGGAAGATAAGGGTGTCCGAACCCTTGGTGGGCGTGCCGAAGCGGCGGAAGGGATCGCCCACTTTCGGCAGCTCGAGCTTGATCACTTCGGCGCCGAATTCCGCCAGCAAGGCGGTGCAGAAAGGGCCGGAGATATAGCTCGAGAGATCGAGGACGCGCACGCCTTGCAGCGGCCTCTGAAGCAGCGGGGTGTCGTTCATCGTCGGACCCTAGCGCTCTGCCTTTGCCGCGGGCAAGCCCGTTCCGCCGATCGCTTCGGCCCCGCCCGTATCGATCAACGGCGACAAGCGCCGGCCGGCGGATCAGATTACCGCCGTCGCAAGCCCAACGAGTGGAGATGGCAAATGACCGAGAAACCGAACCTGTCCTCCGGCACCCTGGCATTGGCGGTGACCTGGGAGGCCAAACCCGGAGAAGGCGGTCGCGTGGCGGAGTTGCTCGCGCGTATGGCTGACGCGGTTCGAAAAGCGGAACCCGGCACGCTGCTGTTTCTCCCGCATCGTTCGCCCGAGAATGACCACGTGTTTTTTCTCTATGAGCTTTACGTCGACGAAGCGGCATTCGCGGCGCATCAGCAAACCCCGCATTTCAAGTCGATCGTGCTGGAGCAGGCGTTACCAAGGCTAGCGCGTCGCGAGCGCGTGCGGTTCATCCCGTTCAATGGATGACGCTCAAACGGAGAGCTGGGCGAGGTCGATCCATCGGCGCTCCTTCTCGCTCCTATACGCGGCGTCGGCGAGTTGGACGCCTTTGGCGCCTTCGAGCAGGGTCGAAACGAACGGGGCATCTTCCGCCCAATGCCGCAGGAACGACTCCCAGCAGGCGCGGAACGGGTTCTGGTGCGGGAGATTGTCCGGCACCTCCGACCATTGCTCGTGAAAGCGCATGCTCTGCGGCTCATCGGGATTGAAGAACGGCTTCGGCGTATTGGCGAGAGACTGCGTCCAGCAGCGATGCAGTCCCGCCAGCGCCGAACCGGTCGTGCCGTCGACTTGCAGCGTCATGAGGTCGTCGCGTCGCACCCGCGTGCACCAGGAACTCGAAACCTCGACGATCGCGCCCGATTGCAACTCGATCGTCGCGTAGGCTGCGTCCTCCACATCAACGCCATAGCTGTTGCCGCGCTCATCGACGCGGCGTGGCGTGAGCGTCGCGGTCCGGCAGCTTATGGCTCGCATCTCGCCGAGGAGCCGGTCGATCATGTACCGCCAGTGCTGGAACATATCGAGCACCAGGCCGCCGCCCTCGGCACGGCGGTAGTTCCAGCTCGGACGCTGGCAGGGCTGCAACGTGCCGTCGAACACCCACCAGCCGAATTCAAGACGCGCCGCGAGCAGCTCGCCAAGGAATCCGCTGTCTCGGACCAGTGCGAGCTTGCGCGGTCCGGGGAGGTGCACCTTGTCTTGGATCACGCCATTCTTGAGGCCGGCTTTCGCGGCCGCCCGCGCGATCGCGAGCGCATCCTCCAGCGTCTCCGCCGTCGGCTTTTCAAGATAGAGGTGTTTGCCGGCAGCGATGGCGCGGCGCGCCAGTACGGCGCGGCCACCCGTTGCCGAGCAATCGAAGAAGATGTCGACCTTGGGGTCGGACAACGCCGTGTCAAGATCGGTGCTCCAGCGCTCGATGCCCAGGCTCTGCGCCAGCGATCGAAGCTTCTCGACGCTGCGGCCGAGGATGATCGGCTCGGGAACCAGGCGGTCGCCGTTCGCGAGCGCGAGGCCGCCTTCGCGCCGGATCGCCAGCAAGGCACGTTGGAGATGGTTCGTCGTCCCCATGCGTCCCGTGGCGCCGTTGATCGCGATGCTGACGGTGCGAACGGACATGACCGCGCTCAGGCCGGGCGGTGCAGCGTGGCGGGCACGCGCGTGACGGTGCGGCGCCCGCGTTTGAAGGCGTGCAGCACGGTCGCTACCGTCGCCACCGCCTCGGCTTCGCTTGTCGCGTCGATAACCGCGAGATCGGCCGGCATTCCGATCTTGAGTCCGTAATCCCCGAGATTCATGATCCCCGCCGCATCGCTGGAAATCATGTCGAAGCACGCGGTCAAGTCCTCGGTGCTGCCGACTTGCAGCGTGTTGGCATGCAGGTTCGCCATGCGCAGCAGAGAGCAATCGCCAAAGGGCGTGAAGGGGTTCAGGATGTTGTTGCTGGCGATGGAACAGGTGACCCCCAGGCGGTCGAGGGCGTTCACGTCCACGATGCCGCGACGGACGTCGAAGGTCTGCTCGCGGCCCATCAGGAATAAATCAGTTGCCGGCAGCGCCGTCACGGCGACGCCGGTTTCGGCGAGACGCCGGGCGATCGGCGCCTGCTGCTCCGGCGGCATGGTGGAGAGCTTGGTCACGTGCCCCACATTGACGCGCCCGCCATAGCGGTGCTCCGCGGTCAAATCCATCACGAGCGGCAGGTCCATTCCTTCAGGGCTGTTCCCGAAGTCGAGATGCAAGTCCACGTCGATGCCGTGCGCGCGGCCCAGCTTGAAGACTCGGCGAATCTGCGTGGCGGGATCGGGATCGTAGCGCGGCGCGCCGCCGACCGCCGCGATATGGCTGCCACTTTCGACCGCCTCGACCAGCAGATCCTCGGCGCCGGGCACATTGGTCATGCCCTCCTGCAGGAACACGCAGATTTCGAGATCGATCGCCCAGGCGTAATCCTTGGCGAGTTGCTGGATCGCCTTGAGGCCGGTGAGCCCCAGGGGTGGGTCGACCTCTATGTGGTTGCGCATGCGGGTGGTGCCCTGCAGGATCGCCGCCTCCAACGTCGCCCTGGCGCGCGCGTAGACGTCCTCGGCGGTGAAATCACCCTTTACCGCCTGCACCCGCCGCACCGTTTGCGCCATGCGGCCCTGTTCGGGCGAACAGCGGTCGATGATCCGCGACTTGTCGAGATGAATATGCGACTCGACGAATCCGGCGCAAACGAGCTTGCCTTTGAGATCGAGCGTCTCGCGCGCTTCCGCCGAGATGCCGCGGTCGATTGCGGCAATCTTGCCGTCGCGCACGGCGATATCGAGCGTGCCTTCCTTGCCGCGCCCGGCGAGCACGGCGTTGCGCAAAATCAGGTCCATGTGTCCCCTCCCATCTCTCCGGACCATGAGACGGTAGCGGCTTCGAGGCAAGCCGCCTAGTGTGGGGACGTTTGATAACGTCCATCCCGATCCGAAGGGACGTCGCGCAGGCCATGCTCTCCGACCCCCGGCGTCTCGCCATCGTGCTCGCCGGTCTTTGCTGCTTTATCAACCTCTATGCGACGCAGCCGCTGCTGCCGCTGTTCGCGCGCGAATTCCACGCGAGCAGCGCCCAGGTGAGCATGACCGTCAGCGCCACCACTCTTGCGGTGGCGCTGGTGGCACCCTTCATCGGGATCGTCGCCGACGTGTTCGGGCGCAAGCGCATCATCGTGGCGGCGCTGAGCCTTTTGGTGTTGCCGACCGTGCTTATCGCGCTCAGCTCGTCGCTCAGGGAACTTGTGCTTTGGCGCTTCGTGCAGGGGCTCTGTCTGCCCCCGATCTTTGCCGTCATCGTTGCCTATATCGGCGACGAATGGCCGCGCAGCGAAGTGACGGGCGTGACCAGTCTTTACATGGTGGCAAGCGGTCTCGGCGGATTTCTCGGCCGTCTGCTCACGGGGTTGATGACGGACTATTGGGGTTGGCGCGCCGCATTCTTGACCATCGCCGCCATCACCATGGTCTCCGCGTTCATCGTCGGGTTCGCGTTGAGCCGCGAACGGCGCTTCGTGGGCGCGGAGAATTTTCTGCATTCGTTGCAGATGATGCTGGCCCATTTCGGCAATCCGGAATTGCTGACCACGTTCATGGTGGGGTTCGCCACTTTGTTTTCGTTCGTGGCGACGTTCACCTATGTGAATTTCTATCTGGCGGCGCCGCCGTTCAATCTCCCGGCCTCGGCGCTGGGGTCGATATTCGTTGTCTATCTGGTGGCGGTCGCGGTGACGCCGCTCACCGGCGGCTGGATCCGCCGCTTCGGCCGCCGCGCGTTGGTCCTGGTGTCGAGTGTCGTTTGGTGCCTTGGACTGGCGATAACCCTGGTGCCCTGGCTTCCCGCGATCATCCTCGGCCTCGCCATTCTCGCATGCGCCGGTTTCACGCTGCAGACGACCGCAACGAGTCTGTTGGCGGAACGCGCGATCGCCGCGCGCTCGTCCGCGGTCGGCATCTACGTTAGCTGTTATTACATCGGCGGCAGCGCGGGCGCGGTGGCGCCGGCCGTTGTCTGGGCGCATGCGGGCTGGCTGGGTTGCGTTGCCTTGGTGAGTGCGGTGCTGCTGGCGACGGCGGCGCTCGCGGCCCGCTTCTGGCGCCCAACCGCAGGCGGAAGCTGATCTCAATGTGTCTTTAACATGTTGACAAAACTCATGTTTTTCCCCATTATCCGGTGACGGCGATGGATGGGGGCGTAGCTATGCACTCGCCAACCTGCACGCCGTGCCGCGGCGGCCAAGCGATGGCGCGCGGTACAGGATGAACCGATTGGGCGCGGCCTCAATTTCAACAGCAGGAGCAGGAACAATGTTGGGGAAGGTAGGGTCGATGATGGCGGCCATCGCGGTGGCGGGATTGCTGGCGATGCCCGTATTGGCAGCGACCACCACGTCCGCCGGCGGGGACAAACCAACGTCGCGTCGTCATATGAGTTGCTATGACTACGCGTGGCAGTCGCAAGAGATGAACGATTGCCTTGCCAAGCAAGGCTCGGCCCAGAAGCCGACGAGTCACAAGTCCTCGACCAAGAAAAAGACAATGTAAGACTGTTGGGCGCGGGGCGGCACTGCTCTTGACCGCGGCGCCGGCCTCGCGTCGCCGCTCTTTCGCATTTCCGATGCGGGACCGCGTGTCCGTCCGTGGTGCGCAAGCCTGCTACCGCGATCGCCGCTTGGTGCGGCGGGTCGGCGGCGCCGTCAGGGGATCATCGGGCCAGGGATGTTTGGGATAGCGTCCGCGCATCTCCGAGCGAACCTGGCGATAGCTGCTGCGCCAGAATCCCCTGAGGTCGCGCGTGACTTGCAGGGGCCGGCCGGCCGGGGACAGCAGGTGCAGGAGCAGTGGCACACTTTCCCGCGCGATCGCGGGCGTTTCCGCGAGACCAAACAGTTCTTGCAGGCGAACAGCGAGCACCGGCACGTCGCCGGCGCCGTAGTCGATCGGCACACGCGAGCCGCTCGGCACGGTCACATGCGTCGGCGCCAATTCGTCGAGCCGGCGCCGCTGCTCAAAGCTCAACATCGCTGCAAGCCCCTGATCAAGATGGAAGGGCGTGATCTGGCCTAGGCGCGTGATGCCCGTGACGACGGGTCCAAGCCATTCGTCGAGCCGATCGATCAGCGCCGTGTCGGTAATGTCGGGCCAGCGCTCGCTTTCCCCAGGCAGAGTGCGCACGAAGCGCACGCGATTTCGCAGTTGAATGGCCGCCTCGCTCCACGGCAGAGCGATGACGCCGCGGTTCCGGAGCGCGGCGATCAGAGCCGCGCGCACGTGCTCCTGCGGCGGATCACGAAGTGGAGCGTCACTCAGGACCAGAGCGCGCAGGCGTTCCTGGTGTCTTGCCAGCACCGCCTCTTCCCGCTCGTCCCATGCGATCAGATCGACGCGCTCGATCGCATCGGCAAAGTCCTGCTCGATCTCAGCACGGGTGACAGGCGCTGCGAGGAAAATGCGGGCGTTGCGAGGATCACCGTCCAGTTCGGCTACTGCGAGAAATTCTTCGTTTGCCAATGGATCACCGGCGGCGAGCGCTGCTCCGGCGCCGTTGGCGAGGCGAAACGAGCCGATGATGCCCGATCGCCGTTGCGCCAGCCGATCGGGATAGGCGAGCGCCAATACTCGGCCAGCTGCCGAGGGTTCGATCGGCTCAACGCGAACGCCCAAGGATCGACACCATTGGCGTTGCAGATCGCGCGCCCGTTCGATGGCGCCGCGATCAAGCGCTAGCCCCGGAGGCAATGAATGACGGCCGACACCCTCCTGCAACATCTCGAGGCGTAGCCGAAGATCGCTATCGCGTGCACCGGGGCGGGCACGGATGACGTCGCGCTCGCTGAGCACGGCCGCGATCGCGGCGGCCGTCGGAGCCGTATCGCTCTCGCGGGCTCGCAGCATCATGTGGACGAGGCGAGGATGAAAACCGAGCGCGCCCATGTCGCGTCCATGCGCAGTGACGCCGCCCGCCGCATCGACGGCGCCGAGCTCGCGCAGCAATGTCATCGCCTGGGCGAAAGCGGCGGCAGGCGGCGGGTCGAGCCAGGCGAGCGCGAGCGGGTCGCGCGCTCCCCAACACGCAAGCTCGAGAGCAAGCGGTGCCAGGTCCGCGTCCATGACCTCAGGCTGCGTGTGTGCGGCGAGCGCGGTCTGTTCCTGCTCTGGCCACAGCCGGTAGCAAATTCCGGGTTCGATCCGTCCCGCGCGGCCGCGCCGCTGTTCGGCGGCGGCTTGCGAGACACGCGATGTGACGAGGCGGGTCATGCCGGTGCGCGGATCGAAACGGGGACGGCGCGCCAAGCCGCTGTCGATCACCACGCGCACTCCCTCGATTGTGAGGCTGGTCTCGGCGATCGAAGTGGCGAGCACGATCTTGCGCCGGCCGGGCGGGGCCGGGGCGATCGCCGCGTCCTGCGCGGCAGGGGCAAGGTCGCCATAAAGCGGCGCGACGAGGACGTCCGAAGCGAGATCGATCTCGGCCAAGCGCCGTTCCACCCGGCGGATTTCGCGCAGACCCGGTAGAAACACCAACAGACTGCCACGCTCGCGTCCCAGCGCACCGCGAACCGCCGCGACGACGGCCGCCTCCAATTGTTCGGGCGCCGGGCGATCCAAGTATCTGAGATCGACGGAGAACCGCCGACCTTCGCCGCTGATCACGGGAGCGCCGCCCATCAGCTCCGCGACCGCTGCTATATCGAGCGTCGCCGACATCACGAGCAGGCGCAGTTCCGGCCGAAGCGCACGACGCGACTCAAGCGCGAGAGCGAGACCGAGGTCGCCGTCGAGGCTGCGCTCGTGAAATTCGTCGAAGATCAGCAGGCCCGTGCCTTCGAGCGAGGGGTCCTCTTGAAGCTGGCGGATCAAAATCCCTTCGGTCACCACTTCGATCCGCGTTGAGGTGCCGATCCGGCTGTCGAGCCGGGTGCGGTAGCCGACGGTTGCGCCAACCGCTTCGCTCAACATCGAGGCCATCCGCCGCGCCGCCGCGCGGGCCGCGAGACGCCGCGGCTCCAGCATGACGATGCGCCGTTCGCCGAGCCATCTCTCGCCAAGCAGCGCCAGGGGCACGAGCGTCGTCTTGCCGCTGCCCGGCGGCGCTTGCAGCAGCGCCACGCCCTTGCGGTCGAGTGCGTCCCGGAGCGCCGGCACGGTTTCCGCGGCCGGGAGATGCTCGGCCCACGCCATGAGATCAAAGGGGCGCATGGTCCTGAGCTTAGTGCATTTGCCGCCGTGCGGGGCTTCCGATCGAGGACACGTCGGTCACTTATCCTTGTCTTGCCAGAGCGAAGCCGCCTCGCTAGCGTCCCGGCAATGACCCGCTACCTTCTCATCATCATTGCGATCCTTTCCGTCGTGGCGCTGAGCGAATTGCTGTTCGAGTTCTATCAGGTGAACAAGGAGCAGGATTGCCTCGCAGCCGGCGGCCGACGCTGCGGCCCAAGCGTTCAGCTCAACCGCTGAGCCGCGGCTCCATCAAAAAGACGCGCTGGCTCGGTCCCGTTTTCTTGACTCCGCGAGCACCAGCGCCCTAGAAGCTTCCTCAAATACGAAGGGGCCGAGCAGGGCGCCGCCGCCGCTGGGGAAATCTCTAATGGAAGAATTGACATGTCCGTCGCTGTCGAGTCGGCCGATACTCAAACGCGCCTGATGCGCGTGGGCGAACGCATGTTCGCGGAGCAGGGCTATGACGGCGTGTCGCTGCGCCAGCTCACCGCCGCCGCCGGCGTGAACCTCGCCGCAGTCAACTATCACTTCGGCTCCAAGGAGGGCTTGCTTGCGGCGATTTTCGAGAACCGCTGCCGGCCGATGAACGAAGAGCGTCTGCGGCGCCTTGCCGCCTGCGCCGAGGGCGAGGGTAGGCCGCCGCTACTGCAACAGATAGTCGCGGCCTTTATCGGCCCGGCGCTGAGTTCGACGACCGATGCCGAGGGTGGAGCGACCTTCACGCGATTGCGCGCGTTACTCGCGGTCGAGCACAATGAGCTTGCCCGCAGTCTCATCGCCAAGCACTTCGACGCCAGCAGTCGACGCTTCATTGCCGCCCTCGCCGCCGCGCTGCCGCACCTCTCGCGCGCCGAGGTGCTCTGGCGTTTTCACTTTCTGCTCGGTACCCTCTACTTCACCATGACCAATCCATCGCGCATCGGGCACCTCTCGGAGGGACTGTGCGACGCGGGCGACGTCGGCGCGGTGATGCGCGAGATGGTGCCTTTCGTCGCGGCAGGCTTTCGAGCGCCCTCGGTCGGCGGTGGCGCGCTCAATAAAACGGCGCGTTGATCCCCTCGCTCGAGAAGGCGCGTTGCACGGCGGGTCGGGCCGCCACCCGTTCCAAGTATCGGCCGAGCGCCGGAAGGGTTTTCGCGGGGCGCTCGAAGCCGCGGCTCCACCGGGCCAGCATCAGCAGCATCGGGTCGGCGGCGCTGAAGCGGTCGCCCAGGAGATAGGGTCCGCGCTCGACGAGGCTTTGCTCGATCGTATCGAACATGGCGGCAAGCCGCGTCTCGGCGTTGCGCTTGACAGTCTCCTTGCATGCGCCTTCGCCGCCCAGGCGCTCGGGATAGAAGTAGACCAGCATCTCGGCCTGCACGGTGTTGGTGAGATAGACCATCCACTTGTAGAACTGCGCGCGTTCCGCGGTGCCGATCTCGGGTGCGAGCCCCGCCTTCGGGTGCTTGTCCGCGAGATGCATGCAGATTGCCGCCGTCTCGTACAGTACCAGCCCGCCGTCGATGAGGGTCGGGATTCGCCCGTGCGGGTTCAGCTTCAGGTACTCGGGCGCTTTGTGCGCGTTCTTGGCGCGGTCCAGCAGGATCAGCTCGTAGGGCGCACCGATTTCCTCGAGCACCATGTGCGGCGCCAAGTTCGCATTTCCGGGGTAATAGTAGAGCTGGTACATCGCAGCATTCCCACGCTGGCCGCATCGCCTGTTCCGTTTCCGCCGCGGCGGCCGCGGAAGGGCGGCGGAGGCGGTCATCGCCTTGCCGGCGTCGTTGTAGCAGTGCGTGGGATCGAAGTCGCGTCTGTTCGCAGGCCGACTAGAGCCGGGCGGCAACCTCGTGGGTCTTGAGCACCTTGTCGGTGCCGGCATCCGATTCCTCGAGGACGATGCCGTAGTGCCAGAGCGTCGAGAGGTGCTCGAGCACGCCCCGGCAGCTCGCTTCGTCCAGCAATACGCCGTCATGGACGGCATGGCGCAGGATCAGCCGGCGGTCGCCCGCGAAATCGACGTCGACGATCTGGATGTCGGGTTCCTGGCGCGCGAGGTCGTAGTGCCGAGCGAGCGCGCTGCGGATTTCGCGATAGCCGCGTTCGTCGTGGATCGCGTCGACGAGCAGCGTATCCTGGCTCGAATCGTCCAGCACCTTGAACAGGCGGAACCGCCGCATGAGCCGCGGGCTCAGGAACTGCAGCACGAAGCTCTCGTCGCGGTAATTGGCCCAGGCGTCGCGCAGCGTGCCCCAGGGGTCGTTGTTGCCGGCGATCGCGGGGAACCACTCGAGATCCTCCTGGGAGGGCTCGGTGCAGATGCGCTCCACGTCCTGCATCATCGCAAAGCCCAGCGCGTAGGGATTGAGGCCATTGTAGCGGCGATCGTCGTATTCGGGTTGGAAGATGACGTTGGTGTGCGAGTGCATCGCCTCCAGGAAGCCGCCGTCGGTGATCAGGCCGCGCTCGTGCAGGCGGGTCATGAGCGCGTAGTGCACGAACGTGGCGCAGCCCTCGTTCATCAGCCGGGTCTGCTTCTGCGGATAGAAGTATTGACTGATGTTGCGCACGATCCGCACCAATTCGCGCTGCCAGTTCTTGAGGCGGGGCGCGCGTTTCTCCAGGAAGTACAGTAGGTTCTCCTCGGGTATCCCGAGTTTGCGCCGTATCTCGCGCTGCTCGCGCTCGCGCTCGGCATCGTCGGCGCTTTTCGGCTCGCGTTTGGGTACCACACGCTCCCAGAGGTCGTCGTAGCTGCGTTCGTCGTGCAGGCGGCGCTCTTCCGCGCGGCGCATCTCCTCGTTGAGATTAGCCTTTGGCCGTCGGGTGTAGCGATGGACACCGTGGCTCATCAGCGAGTGCGCGGCGTCGAGCACGCGCTCCACTTCGGCAAGGCCGTAGCGTTCCTCGCTGCGCTGAATGAAGTCGCGCGCGAAGGTCAGGTAGTCGAGAATGCCCTGGGCGTCGGTCCACTGCCGGAACAGGTAGTTGTTCTTAAAGAAGTGGTTGTGGCCGAAGGCGGCATGCGCGATCACCAGGGTCTGCATCGCCATGGAGTTCTCCTCCATGATGTAGCTGATGCAGGGGCTCGAATTGATCACGATCTCGTAGGCGAGGCCCTGGAGACCGTGGCGGTACAGCGCCTCCTCGCGCGCGAAGCGCTTGCCGAAGCTCCAGTGCCGATACATCAGCGGCAATCCCACCGACGCATAGGCGTCGAGCATCTGCTCGGAGGTTATTACCTCGATCTGGTTCGGATAGATGTCGAGGCCCAGCTCGCCGATCGCGATTTCTTCGATCGCGTCGTGGACGCGCCTGATTTTCTCGAAGTCCCACTCCGGCCCGTCGAAGAGCGGCTTGCGCTCAAGGACCGCGGGGGCCTCGGTCAAGCGACGCGCTCCCGCTGCTTCGAGAACAGGTCATGGAACACCGGGAAGATCTGCCCGGGGTCGGCGACCTTGCGCATCGCGAAATTGCGGTGGGTTTCGGCGATGTTGCTGTAGGTGCGCCAAAGGTCGGTGGGCGCGCTCGGATAGCCGTGGCGCAGCGTCGCCTCGGCGCCGACCTCGATATAGGCGAAGTACTGGCTCACCGGCAGGATTTCGTTCGCCATCAAGCTCGCGCACCGGTCGCTGTCCTCGGTGTAGTTGTCGCCGTCCGAGGCCTGCGCCGCATAGATGTTCCAAGTATCGGGGTTGTAGCGCGAGCGCACCACCCGCATCATCTCGTCGAGCGCCGTGGAGACGATCGTGCCGCCGGTCTCGCGGCTGTGGAAGAATGTGTCCTCGTCCACTTCCTGAGCGCTCGAAGTGTGGCGGATGAACACGATGTCGACGTGCTTGTAGCGCCGCGTCAGGAACACGTGCAGCAGCATGAAGAAGCGTTTGGCGAGATCCTTCATCTGCTCGGTCATCGAGCCCGACACGTCCATCAGGCAGAACATCACCGCCTGGGTATTGGGCTTGGGTATGCGCTCGAAGCGGTTATAGCGTACGTCGACCGGATCGATGTACGGCACTCGCCTGGTCTTGCGCAGCGCGGCATCGAGGTCGACCCGGGTCTGCTCCGCGCCCTCGGCGTCGTCCGCCCCGAGCGCGGTCTTCCATTGAATTTCGAGCGCCGCGATCTCGCTCAGCTTTGGGCGGGAAAGCGAGATGCGGCGCGCCAGGCTGTTGCGGAGGGTGCGCTTCAAATTGAGGTTCGAGGGCGTGCCCGCGACGGTATAGCCCGCGCGCACGAGCTGAACCGTTTCCTGGTCGGTGATCTTGGTCTTGACGAGGTCCGGTAGCTCGAGGTCGTCGAAGAAAAGATTGAGAAACTCGTCCTTGGTCAGCACGAACTCGAAGTTGTCCTGCTCGCCGCCGTCTTCTTTGCTCGCTTCGCTGCCGGAGGCGGCCTCGCCGCTCTGCGGCCGCTTGATGCGGTCGCCCGCGACGAACTCCTTGTTGCCGGGCACCACGTAGTCGCGGGCACCGCCTTGGCCTGCTCTGCGGAAATTCGGTTCCGCAATGCCGCGGGTCGGAATCGATACCTTCTCGCCGTTGGCGCTCTCGCCGACTTTGCGGCGCTTCAGCGCCTCGGTCATCGCGTCCTTGATCTCGTGCTTGGCGCGTTCAAGAAAACGCTGCCGGTTCGGCAAGCTCTTGCCTTTGGGGTTTGGACGGCGGTCGATGATGTTCATGGGACGGCTCACTCGGAGGTTCGTGCTCACCCGGCCTTGTTGACGCGCATGTACCACTCGACGAGACGACGCACCTGGCGCTGGGTGTAGCCGCGCGCCACCATGCGTTCCACGAAATCGGCGTGTTTCTGCTCGGTATCGCTGTCCTTCTTGGAACCGAAGCTGATTACCGGAAGCAAATCCTCAACCTGCGAGAACATCCGCTTCTCGATGACTTCCCGCAGCTTCTCATAGGACGTCCACGACGGATTCTTCCCCGAGTTGGCGGCGCGCGCACGCAGCGCGAACTTGACCACTTCGTTGCGGAAATCCTTGGGGTTGGCGATCCCGGCGGGCTTTTCGATCTTCGACAATTCCTGATTTAGGATTTCGCGGTCCATGAGCTGGCCCGTGTCGGCATCCTTGAAATCCTGATCCTCGATCCACGCATCCGCGTAAGCGACGTAGCGATCGAACAGGTTCTGCCCGTAATCGCCGTAGGATTCGAGATACGCCTTCTGAATTTCATTTCCGATGAACTCGGCGTAGCGCGGCGCGATGTCCGCCTTGACGTAGCCGAGCAGCCGCTTCTCGTTGTCCTCCGGGAACTGCTCGCGGCGCACCGCCTGCTCGATCACGTACATGAGATGCACGGGATCGGCCGCCACCTCCTGTGTGTCGAAGTTGAAGGTGTTCGACAGCGCCTTGAAGGCGAAGCGCGTGGAGAGGCCTTCCATACCTTCATCGACTCCGGCGGCGTCGCGATATTCCTGCACCGTGCGCGCGCGGGGGTCGCTGTCCTTGAGACTCTCGCCGTCGTAGCAGCGCAACTTGGAGTAAAGGTTGGAGTTCTCGTGCGCCTTGAGGCGCGACAGCACGCAGAACTTGGCCAGCATGTCGAGCGTGCCGGGCGCACAGGGTGACTCCGCCAGCTCGCTGTTGGTCACCAGCTTCTGGTAGATCTTCGCCTCTTCGGTGGCCCGCAGGCAATACGGCACCTTGATCACGCAGATGCGGTCGATGAAGGCCTCGTTGTTGCGGTTATTCTTGAAGGTTTGCCATTCCGCCTCGTTCGAGTGCGCGAGAATGAGACCTTGGAACGGTATGCCGCCGATATTCTCGGAGCCAATGTAGTTGCCTTCCTGCGTCGCCGTCAGCAACGGGTGCAGCATTTTGATCGGCGCCTTGAACATCTCGACGAATTCAAGAATGCCCTGCGTCGTGCGATTGAGACCTCCGGAGAAGGCGTAGGCGTCCGGGTCGTTCTGCGCGTGAAACTCGAGCTTCCGGATATCGACCTTGCCGACCAGGCTCGAGATGTCCTGGTTGTTCTCGTCGCCCGGCTCGGTCTTGGCGATTGCGATCTGGCGCAGCCGCGACGGGTGCAGCTTCACTACCGAGAATCTGTTGATGTCGCCGCCGAACTCGTCCAGCCGCTTCAGCGCCCATGGCGATGCGACGCCGAGGAGCCGCCGCCGCGGGATCTTGTAGCGTCGCTCCAGCGCCTCGCCCAAGCGTTCTGGGTCGAACAGGCCGAGCGGGCTCTCAAAGATCGGGCTCAACTCCTTACCGGCCTTGAGCACATAGATCGGCACCCGCTCCATCAGCGCCTTCAAGCGCTCGGCGAGCGATGATTTGCCGCCACCGACCGGGCCGAGGAGGTAAAGAACCTGCTTGCGCTCCTCAAGGCCTTGCGCGGCGTGGCGGAAGTAGCCCACGATCCGCTCAATCGTCTCTTCCATGCCATAGAAGTCTTCAAATGCCGGATATACGCGAATGGTCCGATTCATGAAAATCCGGCCCATGCGCGTGTCGGTGCTGGTGTCGATCAGCCGTGGCTCGCCGATCGCGGCAAGCATCCGTTCCGCGGCGCTGGCGTACGCCATCGGCTCCCGAGCGCACGACTTGAGGTAATCCTCAAGTGACATCTCGGTTTCTTTCTCGCCTTCGTAAAGGCGAGAAAACAGACTGAAGACCTCGTCGTTACCACTCATTCTCAACCTCGCCATTCTGGCTCAATTGCACCAACGATTTACTTGGCATTAACGACGATTCTAAATCGGCGCAATTAAGCCACCCTTAAGAAGGCAGCTAAAATCCCGAACGAACTTTTCGTCGTCAAAGCGTGGCCATTTTCAGGACCTCCAAGCCTGGCCGTACGCTCTGACCCGATTTGCGTACACAGGCCTATCGCGTACCTACGCAACGCACCGCTCCTCATCGAGGTTCCGTGTGACACTTGGACCAAATGTCCATCTCCTCTGTTCCGTGAAACCACAAAGCCGCGCGACGTCCTCGACGAACGCTACGCAAAGATCGTGCCGAATCAGGACCAAGGCGGGCGGCCTTACAACGAGGCCTAGCCTCATCGCCGATGTCCAAAATGAGTGCGCTCGAGACCGCCCTGTCGTCGCGCGTAGCCCCATTCTCACCTCTGCCAGGGCCGAGTCCCCGTCGGCGCCTGCCACTTCCCGATCCGCCGACGCCATCCAAGTGCGACTGCGTGTGGAAGCTAACTTGTTAAGAGTGACACGAAAAATGGCATTCTCAAGTTCGTAATTAGGAGCATTGATGGCAACCGACCGGATCGAGCCCAATTTCCGACCTTCGGTTGTGTCGCTCAGGTGCCAATCGCAATTCTCGACACGCCTGATGCTGAGTGTGCACGCGAGCGGGAAATGAAAACGCGGTCAAAGGGTTGCTCTAGCGCGCGCCGATGAGCGCGCGTTCCGTTAGGAGTACGTCGCGAGCACCCTTTGCCACCTCCGAAGGGGACGCGAACGAAAATGAATTACTGCCGGTTTTGGAGCGGTGAGGGCGCTGAGTTTGTGGGCAAATGTCGCATTTTTTGACTGCGACTCGACAAATTGCTTACGCCGCGTGCCACTCCTCGGCGCTTGCGCCGGCCATCGCCTGCACGCGTTCCTCGTCCGCGGCCAACTCTTTGGCAGAGCCCTGGAACACAATCTCGCCGTTGTCCAACACATACGCGTTGTCGGCGATCTCAAGGCTCATGCGTACATTCTGCTCCACCAGCAGCACCGAGATGCCTTCGTCACGCATCTGCGACACGATGCGGAAGACCTCGCGCACGATCAGCGGCGCCAATCCCTGGGAAGGTTCGTCGAGAATGAGCAGCTTCGGATTAATCAGCAGCGCGCGTGCGATCGATAGCATCTCCTGCTCGCCGCCCGAAAGTTGTCGCCCGCGGTTCTGCTTGCGTTCGGCAAGGCGCGGAAAGAGTTCGTAAATCCGCGGGATTGTCCAAGGTCCGCTGCGCACGATGGGAACGCGCAGGTTCTCGTCGACCGATAGGTTGGGGAATATCCGACGTCCTTCCGGCACGTAGCCGACGCCGAGCGCCGCAATACGAAAGGAGGGCGCGTGGGTGGTCGGCTCGCCAAAAATCGTGATTTCTCCCTCGCGCGGGGGCGTGAGCCCCATGATGCTGCGAAGCGTCGTGGTCTTGCCGGCGCCGTTGCGCCCGAGCAGCGTGGTGATCCGCCCCTCCGCGACCGCCAGCGAAACGCCGTGCAAGATGTGGCTCTTGCCATAAAAGGTGTGCAGACCGTTGGCTTCGAGGGCGTTCATGCTGCCTTCCCCAGATATGCCGCTTGCACGGCCTCGTTGGCGGCGATCTCGGCAGGCGTTCCTTCGGCCAGCAGGCGGCCTTGATCGAGCACCGAGATGCGGTCGGCAAGATGGAACACCACGCGCATGTCGTGCTCGATCAGCACGATCGTGTATTTGCTGTCGCGATGCAGCCGGCGAATCAGTCCCGTTATTTCGTACGTCTCCTGATCGCCCATGCCGGCGGTCGGTTCGTCGAGCAGCAGCAATCGCGGGCGAAGCGCCAATGCCATCGCGATTTCGGTCGCCCGCTGGTCGCCGTGCGCAAGCTCGCCGACCAAACGGTCCGCTTTCGAGGATAGGCGGACCTGCTCCAGCATCTCCGCAACCACCTGTTCGGCGCGCGCGGCATCGGGCTTGCGGGACCACATGTGCAAACGTTGCCCCGCGGCGACCTCGGCGGCGCTGAGCACGTTTTCACGCACGGTGAGTTCGGGGAATATCTCCGTGATTTGAAATGTGCGCGCCATTCCGAGGCCTACCCGCATGGAAGCCGGCACCTCGGTCACATCCTTTCCGTCGAAGACGATCCTTCCCGAGGTCGGCGAAAAGAATCCGCTGATCATGTTGAAGAAGGTGGTCTTACCGGCGCCATTGGGGCCGATGATCGCCCTGAGCTCGCCGGGCTCGACGACCATCGAGACGTTCTGAACGGCGACGAGGCTGCCGAAGTTCTTGGTGACGTTTTGCACCTGCAGCATGCTCATGTAGCGCCTCGCCGCTTCAGGATGCCCAGTATTCCCCGCGGGAAGAACAACACCACGAGAATGAAGATCAGGCCCACGAACGACATCCAATTCACCGTAAGCGAAGAGATGTAGTCCTGCAGCACCACGAAGACCAACGCGCCCAGCAATGGACCCCAGAACGAGCGCATTCCGCCCATCACGGTCATGATCACGAAGTAGCCGGAAAGCGAGTAGTGCAGGGTCAGCGGGTCCGCGAAGTTGTTGAGGAGGGCGTAAAGCGTGCCGGCGAGCGCGGTGAAAAAGGCGGAGATCGAGAACGACAGCCAGATGTGCCGCTCGACCGGAATGCCGAGAAAGCGTGCACGGCGCTCGTTTTCGCGAATCGCGCGCAGGGTGCGGCCGAACGGCGAGGCGATGAGCAGCGCCATCAGTGCCACCGCGACCGCGAATACGGCGAGGGTGAAATAATAGAACGCGATGCTGTCGGTGATATCGAGACTGAGCGGACCGAGTCCGATCGGTGCGCGATGAAAGCCGCGTAGTCCGTCGAAGCCCCCGGTGAAGTCATTCCAGCTATAGGCGATGTAGTAAAAGATTTGGCCAAACGCGACGGTGCACATGGCGAAATAGACGCCGCGGCGCCGCACGATCAGCATGCTGAAGAGAGTGCCGGCCAACCCTCCGAGCAAGATGCCCGCCAGCATGGCGAGTGGCGTACTGGGAGTCACGTATTTAAGCATGAGCCCCGCGCCGTACGCGCCGAGACCGAAGTAGGCGGCGTGCCCGAAGCTCAGGACTCCCGTGAAGCCCAGCAGCAGGTTGAAGCCCATTGCCGCGAGCCCGAAGACGAGCACTTTGCCGGCAAGCGCCGGATAACCACCCATCAACGGCAGCCAGAGCGGCGCCGTGATCAGCGCCAACCAAATCGCCACCAGCGATAGCCAGCGCCTCTGGGCCGGGCGTTGCCCCGCGGCGAGGACCGTCGCGGTCATGACATGAATCCTTCCTCGCCGAAGAGGCCGCGCGGCCGGACCAGCATCACCAGGAGCATGATGACGAAGATCACGACTTCGCTCGCGGCGGGGTAGATCGCGGCGGTGACGGCTGCCGCGACGCCGATCAGCAGGCCGCCGAACAACGTGCCGGCAAGGCTGCCGACGCCGCCGACGATGATCGCGATGAAGCTCGGCATCAGCAGGTCGTCACCCATGTTGGGATTGAGGCCGATTTGTCCGGTGGCGAGCACGCCGCTCAGCCCCGCGAGCAGACACCCCAAGGCAAAGTTGAACGTGCGCAGCAGCTTTACGTTGACGCCGAGCGCCGCCACCGTGTCGAGATCGAGAGTCCCGGCACGGATGCGGAGGCCGACCCGCGTGTGACGCAGAAAGGCGAAGAGGCTGATCACGGTCGCGATGACAATCCCCACCATGAAAACGCGATACCACGTGATGAAGAACAGATCGGCGCTAAGCGGCGTCTTCAGTATGTCCGGCATGTCGATCTGCAGGGGGTTCGGGCCCCAATACCAACGCGCAGCATCCTGCATCACGAAAGCGAGCCCGAAGGTGAGCAGCAGACTGTAGACGGGGTCGCGTCCGTAAAGCGGTCGGATCATCAGCCGCTCGACCACGACTCCGATCAGCGCGGCGAGCAGCGGCGAGATCAGCAATGCGCCCCAATATCCGACCGTCGGCACCAGCATGAATGCCAGGTAGCCGCCAAGCGCCAGGAAATTCCCGTGCGCGAAGTTGATGACGTTGCTGAGGTTGAGGATCAGCGAAAGGCCAAGCGCCATCAGCACGTAGAAAGCACCGATGATCAACCCGTTCGTGACGTTGAAGAGGACAACCTGGAACATCGAAGCTCGCTCCCTCCGGTCAAACTTAACCCGCCACCTCCGCCGGCGGCTTTGAGCCGCGGGACGGAGGGACGGGTTTCAGAGGGTGGCTCAGGACGGCTTCGTCATCTTGCAGCCGGTGTCCTCAACGGGACCGGCGGCTTCGACACCCGGTATCGCAGCCTCGATCGTGAACACATCGTCGGTATTTCCGCCTTTGGGCGGGTGGACCTGCCCGACGAAGATGTTTGGCATCAGTTCGTGATCGCCCGCGCGATAGCGGACTTCGCCCTGCTGCAGCGCCACGTCGGGCGGCAGCACCATGTCTTCCATGGCTGCCGCCAATTTCGGGCCGTCGAGCGACTTGGCTTTTTCGGCAGCGAGCCTTACCGAGTGCATGGACACGTAGCCGAACCAATCGCGGGCCGACGGCGTCTTCTTGGTGGCGGCGCGGTAGTCGGCGACGAACTTCACGACCTCCGGGACCTTGGGCTGATCCCACCACCACTCCATGTCCCACCAGCCCGCCTGCGCCTCCGGTTGCAGCGCCTTCACCGTTTCCAGCTCGAAGAGCGCGCCGCCAAGGGCCATGTCCTTTTGCATGCCGAACTGGATGAATTGCTTCATGCAGTTGATCTGCGTGAGACCGCCCATGTTGTTGAGCAGCACGTCGGGCTTGTAGGACTTGGCTTTGATGAGCGTGGCGGAGAAGTCCTGATTGTTGATCGGCAAGAAGTCGCCGTCGTAGGTTCCGCCAAACTTCTTCAGCGCCTTGATGAAGCCGTCCTGCAGCGAATGGCCATAGGCATAGTCCGGCGTGATGAAGAACCACTTCTTGCCGAAACGCTTCACCAGCTCGGGCGTGATCGCAGCCGTGTCCATCGTCGTGTTGTTGCACACGCGGAACACGTTCCAATGGCAGTCAGTCCCGGTGATCGTGTCGGTGTGGCCACCCGGGACAATGTGGAACACTTTCTTTTCGTTGGTCACCTGCCCCATGGCGGCGGCGATGCCCGAGTTCACGTCACCGAGGATAGCAGCCACCTGATCGCGGTCGATCAACTTCCGCGTTTTCTGGACGCCGGTTCCTACGTCGTTGGCGGAATCCTCGACAAGGAGCTGGACCGGGCGCCCCAGGATCCCGCCCTTCTTGTTGATTTCGGCCTCGGCATATTTGGAGCCATCCACCTCGCTTTGAGCGAGCGCCGAAAGCACGCCAGTCAACGGGTTAACCATACCGATCTTGACCGGCTCGTCGCCGAGTGCCTTGACGATAAAGGGCGACACTACCTGCAACGCGCCTATGGCGACGCCAGATTGCAGGATACGACGACGCGGAATCCCAGATGAAATCAATTTCATGCGCTGCCTCCCACGGCATTAGTTTGCTTTGATGGTCACCTTTATGCCTTGCCTCCGCGTGGCCGTCGAGAGCTTTTCTAAAATCATCAAGTCCCGACCCGGAGGGGCTCGACGAGCCCCCTAAGGCAGGCAATTACACTCAGCGGCGTGAGTTTGCCGGTGCGGGGGTTCTCCTCGGAGGGGATGCTCTCGATGCTCATGGCGAAACGCGCCGCGTCCGCTTCGACCTCGATCCGGTGTGTGTTCCGCTCCAGCGCGGGATCAGCCCAGATTTCGAGCGCGGTCCGCTCCGGTCCGATGCCCGCCAGCGCCAGCGCCGCCGCCACGTTGACGTTGGCGGGAAACCCTCGCGCGCCCTCACGCGCGTTCCCGGCGAAAACGCGCAACGGTGCCTTGAGCCCTTCGACGGAGATCTTGTGCTCGATGAGATAGGGCGCCCCCACCAGGCTCTTGGGCGGCTTGCGTGTTACCATCTTTACCGAGGCGATCTTGCCCTGAGCCGCGGCGCGCACCGCGTCTAGGCCGAGCAGCGCGCCCGACGGCACGATGATGCGTGCCCCCGTTTGCCGCGCTGCTTCCACCAATTCGATCCGGTCCAAGAGCGCGCCGACGCTCAGCATCAGCAGCGTGCGGCCCGCCGCGATTGCGGGCCGGACCACCGCATCGAACACGGCCGCCGGAACGCACTCGATCACAATGTCGGAACCGCGGCTAAGCTCTTCGAGCGGCAATACCGGCACCGCGCTGCCGAGCCGTGCCAGCCGCTCCGCGGCCCTCGTGGTGTTGCGCGCGGAGACCGCGACCAGCTCGTACGCCGGTTGCCCTGCCGCGAGCCACCGTGCCACCGGCAGACCGATGCCACCGAGGCCCGCGACCGCCACCTTGAGCTTGCGTTTGCCAGTGCCTGTCATCATCTCCGTCTCCTCCGTGCTTCCACGTCGCGCGAGGCATGGTAACCGATCCTCGGCAATTTCGGCGATTCAAGCGTTCGGCTAGGAAACCGGGCCTATCGCGGCGCAGGAGCAAAACGCATTTGCCAAGGGCCAGGCTTCCGATATCTATGGTTCAAAGGGAGCAGCGAGGGCGGATGAGCGAGACCGAGGATTTCGTCGGCACCATGCCGGTCGTCGAACGTCTGCGCTTCGAAGTGGCGCCGCTCGAAGCCTGGATGCGCGAGCATATCGAGGGCTTTCGCGGGCCGCTTGCAGTGGAGCAGTTTCGCGGCGGCCAGTCCAATCCAACCTATCGATTGAGCGCGCCCAGCGGGCGCTACGTGCTGCGCCGCAAGCCGCCGGGCAAGCTGTTGCCGTCCGCGCACGCGGTCGATCGCGAGTACCGCGTGATTTCAGCGCTGGGTAAGACCGGTTTTCCGGTTCCGCGCAGTTACGCGCTCTGTCTCGACGAGGCCGTGGTCGGAACCGCCTTCTACATAATGGATTGCGTCGAGGGGCGGGTATTTTGGGATCCGACGCTCGCGGACCTGCCGCGCGCCGAGCGCGGCGCCATTTACGAGGCCATGAACGATACCATCGCGCGGCTGCACCGCACCGACTATGCCGCGATCGGGCTTGCGGATTTCGGCCGACCCGGCAACTACGTGGGGCGTCAGATCGATCGCTGGACCAAGCAATATCGGGCATCGGAAACCGAGCGTATCGAGGCGATGGATCACCTGATCGAGTGGTTGCCGAAGAACGTGCCGGCGGACGAGGAGGTGTCGCTCGTGCATGGCGACTTCCGTCTCGACAATATGATCTTTGACGTGCGTGCGCCGCGCGTCCGAGCCGTCCTGGATTGGGAGCTGTCGACGCTCGGCAATCCGCTCGGCGATTTCGCCTATCACGCCATGAGCTGGCGCCTGCCGCCCGGCTCGTTTCGGGGACTGGGCGATGCCGATTTGCAGGCGCTCGGAATCCCAAGCGAGGAGGAGTATCGCGCCGCCTATTGCCGCCGCACCGGACGCCGCGAAATCCCGCACTGGGATTTCTACATGGCCTACAACATGTTCCGCCTCGCGGCGATCTTGCAGGGGATCATGGGCCGTGTGCGCGAAGGCACTGCGGCGAGCCAAAAAGCGCACGAGGCGGGTGCCCGCGCCAAGGTGTTGGCGGCGCTGGGTTGGCAACAGGTCGAGCGTCTCGGCGTTTGAGCGCAAGGATCGGGTAGCGCGGCGCTCGATCGCCGACGATGATCGCGGTCATGCCGGCTCTGGCCCAAGTTGATTGGAATGATATTGCCGCGGCGCTCGACGCCCGCGGATTTGCGGTGACGCCACCCTTGCTCCCGGCGGAGCAATGCCGCGCGCTGCGCGCCCTCTACCCGCGCGAGGAGCTGTTCCGCAGCCGCGTGGTGATGGCGCGGCATTCCTTCGGCCAGGGCGAGTATCAATATCTCCGCTATCCCTTGCCGCACACCGTCGAGGCGCTGCGCCAAGCGATCTATCCCGAGCTTGTGGGAATTGCGAACCGCTGGCGCGCGCGGTTGGGCGAAGGCGAGGCTTTTCCAGCGACGCTCGACGGCTATCTCCGACGATGCCATGCGTCGGGACAAGTGCGGCCGACGCCGCTCATCCTCAAATACGGCCCCGGCGACTACAACTGCCTGCATCAGGACCTCTATGGCGAGCTCGTATTTCCGCTGCAGCTCACTCTGCTTCTGAGCGAGCCCGGCACCGAATTCACCGGCGGCGAATTCGTGCTGGTGGAGCAGCGTCCGCGCATGCAGTCCAAGGCCGAAGTGGTGCCGCTCGCCCAAGGCGAAGCCGTGATCTTCGCGGTTCATCACCGGCCCGTCGCGGGCAAGCGCGGAACCTATCGCGTCAATCTCCGTCATGGCGTGAGCCGCGTACATTCAGGCGAGCGCTACACGCTCGGGATCATCTTCCACGACGCGGCTTGATGCTACTAATTGCGCGGCGGGCGAACTTGGTATCTGCTGACGTCGGTGCCAGTGGGGAGAACCAATCATGGCAACACGTCCGGCCAAAGCTCGTTCCGCGCAATCTCCGGGTTTGCTGGAGCGCTTGTCGAAGGGTGCGGTGATCTGCGCCGAAGGTTATCTGTTCGAATTCGAGCGCCGCGGGTATCTGCAAGCCGGCGCATTCGTGCCGGAGGTGGTGCTGGAGCATCCCGAATTGGTCGAGCAGCTGCACCGCGAATTCGTCCACGCGGGATCGGACGTGGTGGAAGCCTTCACCTATTATGGCCACCGTCAGAAGCTGCGCCTCATCGGACGCGAGCGTGAGCTCGCATCCATGAACCGCACCGCGCTCAAGATCGCGAAGAAGGTGGCACGCGCGACCGGCACACTGTTCGCGGGCAATATCTGCAACACCACCGCCTACCTGCCCGATGACAAGGCGACGCACAAGGCCTCGCGCCGCATGTTCGACGAGCAGGTCGGCTGGGCGGCCGATGCCGGTGTCGACTACGTGATTGGCGAGACCTATTCGCACGGCGGCGAGGCGTTGATCGGTCTCGAAGCCATCAAGGCGGCGGGGCTTCCGGCGGTCATAACCTTGGCGATCCACACCGGCGGAATGACGCGCGAAGGCTGGGACCCCGTCGACGCCTGCAGGCGGCTCGAAGACGCCGGCGCCGCCGTGGTGGGCCTTAATTGCAGCCGTGGACCGCGCACCATGCTGCCGCTGTTGAAACGCATCCGCAAAGCCGTCAAATGCCCGGTGGCGGCGCTGCCGGTGCCCTATCGCACGACACCTAAGGAGCCGACGTTCCAATCGCTCAGCGATCGTCATTGCGATTGCCTGCCGGGCGATCATCCGTTTCCGGTGGCTCTCGACCCCTTCACCTGCAATCGGTTCGAGATCGCGGAGTTTGGCAAGGAGGCCTTTGCGCTGGGTGTCCGCTATCTCGGCGTCTGCTGTGGCGCGGGCGCGCATCACATCCGCGCGCTTGCCGAGGCGCTGGGCCGGAAGCCGCCTGCGAGCCGCTATTCTCCGGACATGTCCAAGCACTACGTTTTCGGCAACGTCAAAGGCTTGCGCGCGCGCAATCTTAAGTACGCGAAGGAATTACGCGGCTGAGATTCGCCGTTCGAAATCGCGGCGCGTCCAAATTTTCGAAGGAGATGAGGAGATGATTTGCGGATCTGGGGATTAGTTAGCATTCGTCTCGGCCGTCATCCCGAGTCTGCGCGGCCACCCCGATCGTCCCGAGGATGACGACATTGGACAATGCGCGGTCCCCACACCCCGCATCCCCCTCCCATCCCCACATCTCCTTTCTCTCTGAGTTGGTTGCGTGCGTCAGGAAAGGAGCGGAACATGGCGGATATGCTTGAGGGACGTCTCGCGCCGCGCTGGACGAGCGCCGGCATCAAGGACAACGAGCGCGCGATCGACATGCCCGGGCTTCGCGCCTATCGACTGGGGCGCCTCCAAGCGGAACTGCGCGCTCGCGACTATGGCGCGGCGCTGCTGCTCGATCCCATGAACATCCGCTACGCGACCGGCAGCCGCAACATGTCGGTCTGGACCTCGCACACGCCCGCGCGCTACTGCTTCGTCCCGTCCGAGGGCCGCGCAATCCTCTGGGATTTTCATAATTGCGAGCACCTTTCGGCCGGGCTCGAGAGCATCAAGGAAGTCCGTCCCGCGCGCGGATTTTATTTTTTCGGGGCCGGGAGCCGCGCCGCCGAGAAGGCGAAGGGCTGGGCCGACGAGATCGCTTCCGTCGTTGCCGAACATTGCGGGACGAACAAGCGCGTCGCCATCGACCGCTTGGATCCGCCGGGAAGCGCCGCTCTGGAGGCGCACGGCATCCAGATCATGGACGGGCAGGAGCCCTGCGAAATCGCGCGCGCCATCAAGTCCGAGGACGAGATCGCGTGCATGGTGCAGTCGATTGCCGTCTGCGAGGCGGGAATGGCGCGCATGCGCGAGGCGCTGAGACCCGGCATGAGCGAAAACGAGGTCTGGGCGATCCTTCACGAGACCAACATCCGCCTGGGCGGCGAGTGGATCGAAACGCGCTTGCTCGCATCGGGCGAGCGAACCAATCCCTGGTTCCATGAATGCGGCGACCGCCTCATTCGCCCCGGCGATCTCGTGAGCTTCGATACCGACCTGATCGGCCCCTTCGGCTATTGCGCCGACATCTCTCGCACATTTTTCTGCGCGCCCGGCAAGCCCAGCACCGAACAGCGCCGGCTCTATGGCCTGGCGCTCGACCAGATTCACCACAATATCGACAAGCTCATGAAGCCCGGCCTCTCGTTCCGCGAGGGATCGGAGCTGGCGTGGCGGATTCCGAATGCGTTCGTCAAGAACCGCTACTCCTGCGTCGCGCATGGTGTCGGGCTTTGCGACGAGTGGCCCAAGATCACGCACATCCAGGACCGCGAGCGCAGCGCCTATGACGGCGAGCTCAAACCGGGCATGACCATGTGCGTCGAGAGCTACATCGGCGAGGAGGGCGGTCGCGAAGGCGTGAAGCTGGAACAGCAGGTGCTGATTACCGACACCGGCTGCAAGCTGCTTTCGACATTTCCGTTCGAGGAACAGCTCGGTTCGTGATAGTCCGGAGAGCCGGCTTCCTTGACAACCCCGGGGCGGTCTCGGAGGATTGGGCCAATCGACAAGGCGTGAGCCGCCCACGGCTGGGTTCTCGAGCTCGATGCGCGCGGGGCGGCCGCCGATAAACGGGAGGTTCCCCATGGCGGACAATCGCGAGCACCCCTATATCCCGACTTTGAAGCGCAATCTCGTGGAGCGTCGGATCGACCGGCGCGAGTTCCTGCGCACCGCGACCTTGCTTGGCATGTCCGCGTCGGCGGCCTACTCGTTCGCCGGCAAAGTCACGGGCGAAAGCTGGGTCGGCTCGGCGCGCGCGCAAAGTGCAATGCCCAAGGGCGGCACCATCCGTATCGGCATGCGCTGCCAGGACCTGAAGAGTCCCCACACTTATAGCTGGGTCCAGTCCGCAAATTCCGGCCGCATGGTCTACGACTATCTGACGGTGACGGGCGTCGACAACGTGACGCGTCCCTCGCTCTGCGAAAAGTGGGATGCAACCGAGGATCTGAAAACCTGGACCCTGAAGCTCCGCCGCGATGTGAAGTGGCAAAACGGCCGCCAATTCACGGCCGACGACGTCATGTGGAACTTGAAGCGGGTGATGGATCCCAAGACCGGCTCGTCGGTCCTCGGCCTCTTCAAGTCGTTCCTGATCGAGGAGTATGATGGCGGCGAGAAGGACGCCAAGGGCAATCCGAAGAAGTCATCGCGTCTCTGGGACGCCAACGCGATCGAAAAAATCGACGACTTTACGGTGCGTCTCAACGGCAAGACGTCGCAGCTCGCGATCCCCGAGAATCTCTTCCATTATCCCTTGATGATCATGGATCCCGCAAGCGACGGCGTGCACAAGGTGGGCGCCAACGGCACCGGTGCTTTCACCATGGTCGAAGACGAAGTCGGGCGCCGGCAGGTCTACAAGCCCAACAAGAATTACTGGGGCACGGGACCCTATGTGGAGGAGTGGCAGTACATCGATCTCGGCGACGACTCGGCGGCGAATATGAGTGCGCTCGCGTCGAAGCAGGTCGATGGCCTATACGAGGCCGAGATCTCCCAACTCGACGCGCTGAAGCAGATCGCGCATGTGCAGATGTACGAGGTGGGAACCGCCTACACGGCGGTCGCGCGCGTCCACCCGGATAAGCCTTTCGACGACAAGCGCGTGCGCCAGGCCATGCGCTATGCGGTCGATGCCACGGAGGTGCTGAAAATCTCCTATCGCGACCTCGGTCTCCCCGGCGAGCATCATCACGTTTGCCCCGTGCATCCCGAATACGCGAAGCTCCCGCCCTTCAACCGCGACGTCGCCAAGGCGAAGAAGCTGCTGGCGGACGCCGGCTACCCCAACGGCATCGACGTGGAGATCGCGGCGCGCCCGCAACCGGACTGGGAGCTGGTGGCCGTGCAGACTATGGTCGAGCAGTGGAAAGAGGCGGGAATCAGGGTCAAGATCAACGTTATGCCATCGACCCAGTATTGGGACGTCTGGACCAAGGTCCCCTTCGGCTTCACCACCTGGGCGCACCGGCCGCTCGGCGTCATGACCTTGGGGCTCGCCTATCGCACCGGCGTGCCCTGGAACGAGTCCGCTTATTCGAACCCCGAATTCGACAAGCTGCTTTCCCAGGCCGAGGGAATTCTGGAGGTCGACAAGCGGCGCGAAGTGATGGCGAAGCTCGAAGCGATCATGCAGGACGACGGCCCGATCGTGCAGCCGGTGTGGCGCTCCGTGTTCACCTTCATGGATAAGCGGATCAAGGGCTTCAAGATGCATCCGACCGAGTACATCTTCGCCAACGAAATAGCGATCGAGGCGTCGTGACGCAAGAAGCTCTCGCGCGGGAACCGATCACGCGCGCGATCGATCTAGCGCGCTACCCGGTAGATTCGCTCGAGAGTGTCGCCGGTCGCGCGCTGATCGAAGAGTGCCGGCGCCAGCTTGCCGCGCGCGGCTGCTGCCTGCTGCCGGGGTTTCTGACCAAGGCTGCGGTCGATGCAATGGCGGAGGAGGCGGTAGTGCTGGTACCGCTGGCACATCGCACGCCGAACAGCCGCAGCACGGCCTATCTCGACGCCGCCGATGTATCCTTTCCCGAGGATCATCCAAAGCGGCGACTGCAGGCTACGTCCGTGGGGGCGATCGCCTACGATCTGATCCCGCCGGACGCGTTGGTGCGGCGGCTCTACGAGTGGGACGGGCTCGTGGAGTTCCTCGCGGCGGCACTCGGCAAGGACAAGCTCTTCCGCTACGCCGATCCCTTGGGCGGTCTCAACATCGCGTCGATGCGTGCGGGCGAAGCGCTGCTCTGGCACTTCGACCAGACCGATTTCGTGGTCTCCCTGCTGCTGCAGAAATGCCGGGCGGGCGGCGTCTTCGAATACGTTCCCTACGTCCGAAGCGCTGACGAGCCGCGCTATGACCGGGTGCAGGCCCTGCTTGATGGATCGCGCGAAGGCGTGATCGAGGCGGACATGGAGCCCGGCACGCTCGCACTCTTCGAAGGGCGAAATTCGATCCACCGCGTGAGCCCGATCGAGGGCGACCGTGAGCGCCTGATCGCGCTCTTCGGCTACGACACCAAGCCGGGGACGATGAGTTCCGACCGGCTCAAGGAACGCCGCTACGGCCGTATTGCCTGACTTCGTCTATAGGCTCGCCACCGTTGCTGCGGCCATCGTGGGCGGCCCCAGCCGCTGCAGGCGCGTGAGGTCGTCGGGCGCGATGTGGCAGGCGATGCGATGTCCTCCCGGCAACGCCTGCATCGGCGGCGCGGTGGTCTCGCAGATCACGCCGACCTTGCGCGGGCAGCGCGACGCGAAGGGGCAGCCTTTCGGCAGATCGATGGCACTTGGCAAATTCCCTTCAAGTATTATCCGCGCCTGGTGCCGATCCGGATCGGGTTCGGGCACCGCCGAGAGCAGCGCCTCGGTATAGGGGTGAGAGGGCGGCGCGAAGACCGCGTCGACGGGTCCGAACTCCACGACTTTGCCCAGGTACATCACCGCCACATGATCCGCGAGGTAGCGCACCACCGCGAGGTCATGCGAGATGAAGATCAAGCTTTCCTGGCGTTCGGCTTGTAATTCCGAGAGCAGGTTGATGATCGCGGCCTGCACAGAGACGTCGAGCGAGGAGACCGGCTCGTCCGCCACGACCACCTCCGGGTCGCCCGCGATCGCGCGCGCAATCGCGACGCGCTGCTTCTGGCCGCCCGAGAGCTGCGCCGGTTTGCGCTGCGCGAACTCCGGTTGCAGCTTCACGGTCTCCAAGAGCCGCTCGGCCTCGCGCCAGGCCTCGCCGTTCGAAAGGCCCTTGAGGCGCTTCAGCGAACGGGCGATGGCGTAGCCGACGCGGTGGCTCGGGTTCAGCGTGCTTTCGGGGTTCTGGAAGACCATCTGCAGCTTGCGCTTGAGCTTGGCCGAGCGCTTTTCCGCCGGAAGCCCGCCGATTTCCTCGCCGTCAAGCCGTGCGTTCCCGCCGCTCGCCACTTCGAGGCCGCTCAGCACCCGCGCAAAAGTCGATTTACCGCAACCGGATTCGCCGACGATGGCGAGCGTCTCCCCGCGCGCCACCTGAAGATCGACGGCGTCAAGCGCCTGTACCGGCGGGCCGGCACCGCCAAAGGCCCCGCGCGATTGGCGATAGCGCTTGGCGAGCGCCTGGGTCTCGATCCGGACCTCGTTTGAGAGCGGCGATGATCGCGATGCCGCCGCCTCCGCATCGCGCGCCCCTGCGCCGAGTTCGCCGGCTCTGACACAACGCACGAGATGTTCAGCCTCGCCCGCAACCGCGACGCTCGGAATCGCGGCCGTCGTGCAGCGCGCACGCTCGGCGTAAGCGCAACGAGGCGCAAAGCCGCAGCCCGGCGGTCGCGCGGCGAGCGAAGGCGGATGGCCGGGTATCGAGCGCAATGACATCTCGTGCTTGCTGCGCCCGAGCCGCGGCAGGCAAGCGAGCAGCGCCCGCGTATAAGGGTGCGTCGGGTTGGCGAACACCGCGCGGATCGGGCCTTCCTCGACGATCTCGCCACCATAGAGCACCGCAACCCGATCGCAGAGCTGAGCCACCGTGCCGAGATTGTGGCTGATGAAGAGGAGGGCGGTTCGATAGCGCTTGAGCAAGCCGCGCACCAACTCCAACACCGCGGCCTCCACGGTCACGTCGAGTCCGGTCGTGGGCTCGTCCATGATCAGCAGCGCGGGTTTGCCGATCAGCGCCATGGCAATGACGATGCGCTGCTGCTGGCCGCCGGAGAGCTGGTGCGGATATCGCCGCATGATCGCTTCCGGGTCGGCGAAGTTCACTTCGCCGAGCATGGTGAGCGCGCGCCGGTGCGCCTCGTCGGCGCCGACCGCATCATGCAGCATCGGCACTTCCATGAGCTGGCGCCCGATCGTCATCACGGGGTTGAGGCTGCTCATGGGGTCCTGATAGACCATGGCGATCCGCCGGCCACGGACCTGCCGCAGCTCCGCCTCGCTCATGCGCGCGAGATCGCGTCCCTCGAACAGCACGCGTCCGCCGGTGATGCGTCCGACTGTTCCCAAGTACCGCATGATCGCGTAGGCGACCGTCGATTTGCCGGAACCGGACTCACCGACCAATCCCAATGCCTCGCCTTGCGCCAAGCGCAGGCTGAGGCCCGGCGTCACGTTGATCTCGCGCGTTCGCAGCAGGTAGGAGATGCGTACCCGGTCGAGTTCCAGGATGGGTGCGGCGTCACTCACGCAGTGACGCCTCGCGCAGCCCGATCGCCAGGAGATTGAAGCCGATCACGAGCGAGGAGATCGCGGCGCAGGGAATCAGCGACATGTGCGGCCAGACCGACATCATGCCGTAGGTGTCCTTGACCATGCCGCCCCAATCGGGGTCGGGCGGCGGCAGACCGATGCCGAGGAAGCCGAGCACGCCGATGGTGATGGTGGTGTAACCCATGCGCAGGCACATATCGACGATCAGCGGTCCGCGCGCGTTGGGCAGAATCTCCACCAGCATGATGTATAGCGCCGACTCCCCCCGCATCTTGGCGGCGGCCACGTATTCGCGCTCGCGCAGTTCGAGCGTGAGTCCGCGCACGATGCGGGCGATGATGGGGGCCTTGGTGATCGCCACCACCAGTACGATGTTGAGCACAGATGAACCGAACAGCGCCAACACGATCATGTAGAGGATGATCACGGGGAAAGAGAGCATGATATCGGCGATGCGCGAGATCACGAGATCGATGAAGCCGCGATAGTAGCCCGCGCAAAGGCCGAGAAATGTCCCGGCAAGCGCGGCCGACAGCACGGCGATCGGCGCCACCGTCAGCACGCGGCGCGCACCCCAGAGAATGCGAGAGAGAATGTCTCGGCCGAGTTGATCGGTGCCGAACCAATGCAGCGCCGAAGGTGTCGGATGCGCGACGGCGGCGGGATCGAGTGCGTTGGGAGGGTAGGGCGCGATCAGCGGCGCAAGCAGCGCCATCGCCGCCCAGAATACGACAATTCCGAGCCCCACCAGGGTGGTGGGGGAATGGCCGAGGATCGCGAGCGAACGGACGGCCCGGGTGATCGCGCCGGCACCCGAACCCGGAAGCACCGGTGCCGGCCCGGTTTCGGCGACGCCGCTCAATTGCACTTGCTCGGTCACGAGCGGATCCGCGGGTCGAGCAACATATAGGCGAGATCGCCGACAATCTGCGTGGCAACGGCCACGAACACGGAGACGAGAGCGCCCGCTTCGATCAAGGCGATGTCTTTATAGAGCGACGCCTCCAGCATCATCCGTCCGAAGCCCGGATAGGCGAAGACGCTTTCGACCACGACGACGCCCGATACCAGGTAGTTGATCTGCAGCAGGATGACCGTTACCGGGTTGATCATCGCGTTGCGCAGCGCGTGGCCCATCACCACCTGGCGAAAATGCATACCCTTGAGCACGGCGGTGCGGATATAGGGCCGGCGCATGGTTTCGACCATGGACGCCCTGACCATGCTCACGACATAGCCCATGTCGAACAGCACGATGACCGAGACCGGCAGAACCAACTGCAACGCGATCGGCCAATGGCCGCCGGATTGCAAAGTCGCGGTCCCCGGCAGCCAGTTGAGCGTCACCACGAAGATGGTGGCGAGGAAGACGCCCATGGCGAATTCCGGGACCGATGCGAGCACCGCGCTCACCAACAGGATCGAGCGATCGAGAAACGAGCCCTCTCGCATGCCCGCGAGGATGCCGAACAGCATCGAAAGCGGCACGATGAACGCGAAGGCCACCAGCGCGAGTAGACCGGTGTTTGCGAGCCGATCGAACAGGATGTCCTGGACGGGAACGCGATAGCGCGTGGAGGTGCCGAGGTCGCCCGAGAGGATCTTCCCGACGAATTCGCCGTACCGCACCAGCACCGGGCGATCGAGGCCCATCTGCTTCGACAGCAGATCGACCTGCTCCTGGGTGGCGTAGGCCCCCAGATATTTGCGCGCGACGTCGCCCGGCGTGAATTCCGTCAACAGGAAAACAAGGAGCGACACCACCGCAAGCGTGAGGCACAGAAAGAACAGATGCTTGAGGAAGAACCGCGCCATGACGTTGAGCCTCTTGCACCAAAGGATATCGTTCGAAGCCCTGCCGGGTCAAACGCCCTGCGGCGAACTCTCCATGTACAACCATCGATCCTGACGTATCATCCACGCGACGAACAAAGATCGGGGTCGAGGCATGAAATCGCATGCGCAGGTGGTGGTGATCGGCGGCGGCGTGGTCGGATGCAGCGTGCTCTATCACCTGACCAAGATCGGCTGGAAAGACGTGGTGCTGGTGGAGCGCGACGAACTTACTTCCGGCTCGACCTGGCACGCCGCGGGGGGCATGCACACCGTTAATCTCGATCCCAACGTCGCGAAGCTCCAACAATACACGATCAACCTCTACCGCGAGATCGAGGAGATTTCCGGCCAATCCTGCGGCGTGCACATCACCGGAGGGATCATGCTCGCGGGCAGCGAGGAGCGCCTCGATTGGCTGAAGCAGGCCCACGCGCGAGGCCGTTACCTCGGGATGGAGATGGAGTTCGTCTCACTGGACGAGGCGGCGCGGCGCTTTCCGCTGATGGAGAAAAAATACTTCACCGGCGCGCTCTATGACCCAATCGAAGGCCATGTGGACCCCGCCGGCGTCACCAACGCTTATGCGAAGGCAGCGCGCGTGCAGGGAGCCGAAGTCTATCGCTTCACCCGCGTCACCGCGCTGGAGCACCGACCCGACGGCAGTTGGACCGTGATCACCGACAGGGGAAACATTCACGCCGAGCATGTCGTGAATGCGGGCGGACTCTGGGCACGCGAAGTCGGTCGCATGGTCGGGCTTGAGCTGCCGGTGCTCGCCATGGAGCACCAATATCTCATCTCCGAGGAAATCCCGGAGGTGAAGGCGTCGCCGACCGAGGTGCTGCATGTCATCGACTTCGAAGGCGAAATCTACATGCGCCAGGAAGGCACGGGCATGCTGATGGGGACCTATGAGCGCGCGGGCGTGCCGTGGTCCGAGCGCGAAACACCGTGGAACTTCACCCATGAGCTGCTGGCGCCCGATCTCGACCGCATCGCGCCCAGCCTCGAAGTGGGCTTCAAGCACTATCCCGCGATCGAGCGCGCCGGCATCAAGAGGGTGATCAACGGCCCCTTCACCTTCGCGCCCGATGGCAACCCGGTGGTGGGGCCGATCCGCGGCCTCCGGAACTATTGGGTTGCCGCCGGCGTGATGGCGGGCTTCAGTCAGGGCGGCGGGGTCGGCCTTGCGCTTTCCAACTGGATGGCCAACGGCGATCCCGGCTTCGACATCTGGGCGATGGACGTGGCGCGCTTCGGCGATTGGGCATCGCTTGCCTACACCAACGCGAAAGTGCGCGAGAATTACTCGCGCCGTTTCCGCATCCGCTTCCCGAACGAGGAGCTGCCGGCGGCACGGCCGCTGCGCACCACGCCGCTTTACGATCGACTGAAGCAGGAAGGCGCGGTCTACGGCGTCTCCTATGGCCTCGAGCACGCGCTCTGGTTCGCGCCCGAGGGCGTGGAGCCGGTGGAGCAGGTGACGTTCCGCCGCTCGAACGCGCACGAAATCGTGGGCGCGGAGTGTCGCGCGGTGCGCAATGGCGTTGGCGTCATGGAGATCGCGACCTACGCCAAGTATGAGGTCACGGGATCGGCGGCGGAGAGCTTCCTCTCGCAGCTCCTGGTCAATCGCATGCCATCGGAAGGGCGTATCGTGCTCGCGCCGATGCTCAATCGGAACGGCAAGCTGATCGGCGACTTCACGGTGGCGAAAATGGCACCGGATCGCTTCTTCGTTTACGGTTCCGGCCCCGCCGAGGAGTACCATCTGCGCTGGTTCGAGGCGCACCTGCCCGACAGAGGTGCGGTGATCCGATCGCTCCGCTCGCAAATGGTGGGGCTCTCGATCGCGGGCCCGCGCGCGCGGGAATTGCTGCAACGCCTCACGCACCAAGACGTCTCGAACGCGGCCTTCCCCTTCCTCTCTTATCGGGAGATGGACATCGGCATGGTGCCGGCGAAGGTCGGCCGCATCACCTTCACCGGCGATCTCGGCTACGAAATTTGGGTCGACGTGGAGTACCAACGCGCGCTCGATGAAACGATCGCCGCGGCGGGGCGCGATCTGGGGCTCAAGCGCTTCGGCGCCCGAGCGCTCAACGCGCTGCGCCTCGAAAAGAGCTTCGGTACCTGGGCGCGCGAGTACCGACCGATCTACGGACCCTTCGAAGCAGGCCTCGATCGCTTCGTCGACCTGCGCAAGAACGATTTCATCGGCCGTGATGCGGCGCTGCGCGAGAAAGAGGTTGGGCCGAAGCGCCGTATCGTGACCTTCGTGGTGAACGACGGCGGTGCCGACTGCATCGGCGATGAGCCGGTCTGGCACGACGGCAAAGTGGTGGGCTGGATCACCTCGGGCGGATATGCGCACCACGTCGGCAAGTCGCTGGCGCTCGGATACGTGCCGGCGGAACTAGCCGCCGCGTCCTCGGGCTTCGAGATCGAAATCATCGGCCATCGCCGTCCCGCATCGATCGCGCAGCGGCCGCTGTTCGATCCCGAAGGGCGGCGGATGCGGGGTTGACCTCTGGACAAGTGCCCGCTGTTTCGCCCCCACGCTAACTCCGAGGGGGAGCTGTAGTCACGTTCGAAGGTCAGCCTGGGCTCGATGTTGCTCGCCAATCGGCGCAGGCATCAACACTGGACTCGCCAGATCAAGCCGGAGACGCTGCCATTTCCGGCAAGGAGACAACCTGAGCGATCACCAGTGTCCCGATTCCGAAGTTCGCATGACCAAACGGCCAAGCTCAGATGCGAACTTCGGAATCATGGGGACACCAGCAACTCATTGATTGCTAGTGTGGCCTTCGGATTTGAAGTTCCTCTCCGAGCGGCCGGCGGTGATCGGAGGATCTTCAAATCCGCCACACTAGAAAGGACATCCGCATGGTCGAGCCAGTCCCCACCGCGAGCACGGGTAGATTCGAAGTAAGGACAACGTCGGACAGTCACTTCGGCTGGATACGCACTCCCCTCAGCCTGGAGCGTACGACGATGTCATGGCTGCGCACCGCGACCGCGTTGATTGGTTTCGGCTTCGCTATTGTGCAGTTCTATGAACACTTACAGCAGATACCGGGCATTCACCCTGCGTATGTGCCGGACGCACCGCGATATCTGGGGCTTGCGCTGATCGCGTGCGGCGTCCTGGCGTTGCTTATCTCCATACATCAGTACTGGTGGTTAGTTCGCTATCTGTGGAGCGCACAGTTCGCCGCAATCGCCGGAGCAAAAAGCGAGCGGACGCAAACACCTGTTCTTGCAGTTGCTGCCCTTCTCATCTTGATTGGCCTGTTCGCTTTCCTCGCCGTGCTGGCACGCCTATAGGGCCCAGATCGGCTCTGGTGCGTCGAGTGGCAAGCCAAGTTCGGTGATGGGAACCACTGCATAAGTGGTTCCCATCACCATCCTTAACGCGACTACTGTCTCGCCATGGCGATGCGGATCGCTTCCTCCGGCGAGACGAGGTGATCCAAGCTCTCGGCAGCATCACCGATGGCGAGTTGAATCCCCTTGATCGTTCCGTTGAAGGCATTCCCGCGCGGGCCGTAGTCCGGGGAGACCGGAGCGCCGCCATCCTCCCCCACATCGCAGCCATCGTCGGCGGAAAAGACCATCGCGTGCGTCATAGCGACGGCCCCCTCGCCGACCTTCTTTCCATCGACAAAGAGGGTCACTTGACCGCCTTTGCCAAGTCCGCCGCCGGCATAGGCAAACTCCATGCGAACCTGGTGCTCGCCCGCCGGCAACTTCTCCGTCGCTTCGGCGAAAAAATGGTGCACTCCCGACACATTGTAACAGTACTTGAGCTTGCCGTTCTTTGCGTAAAGGCTCCAGCCGCCGATGTTCCCGCCCTGTGCGATGATTACTCCCTCAGCGCCTGACGCTGGAACTTCGATCTCCGCGGTGACGGAGTGCGACTTGTTCTTGATGTTCAGGACGCAATTCTCCGACAGGCGTCTCATGCCGGCGAAAAGCAACTGGGTGTTTCCTCTGATCAATACTGGCCGCCCGGCTGTGTCCGGATTCATCTTCTCCGCAACCCGGTCATCGATCGGCAAAACGTTATAGCGCGTCGCCTCGATCAGCCAGAGTCGCTGCAGCTCGTGCAGCTTCTCCGGCATTTGCTTGGCAAGGTTGTTGGCCTGGCTCCAGTCCTTGTTAGTGTCATAAAGTTCCCAGATATCATCATCCAGGGGCACCGTCTTCCGGCCCACAAGCACCCAAGGTGTGCCGTGCTTCGTCACCGCGGTCCAACCCTTGTGATAGATGCCGCGGTTGCCGAACATCTCAAAATACTGCGTCTCGCGCTGCTCCGCTGCCTTAGCGTTGCTGAACGAGTACAGCATGCTCACGCCCTCGATCGACCGCTGTTGTACGCCGTTGACAGAGATCGGCTCGGGCAGCCCCGCCGCCTCGAGGATCGTAGGTGCCACGTCAATCACGTGGTGAAATTGCGAGCGGATTTCGCCTTTCGCTTTGATGCGGTTGGGCCAGTGCACGATAGTGCCATTGCGCGTGCCCCCCCAGTGGGAAGCGACCTGCTTGGTCCACTGGTAAGGGGTGTTCATGGCATGCGCCCAGCCAACGGCGTAGTGGTTGTATGACTCAGGCCCGCCGAGTTTGTCGTATCGCTCCATGAGAAATTCCGGGGTTTCTAGGGCGGCCAGACCGTTGAAATTGGCCATCTCATTGTAGGCGCCGTTCAATGTACCTTCTGCCGAGGCACCGTTGTCCCCGATGATGTAGTAAACAAGGGTATCTTCGAGGATGTTGAGCTTCTTCAAGCCATCGATCAGGCGCCCGATGTGATGGTCGGTGTATTCCAGGAAACCGGCATAAACCTCCATCTGGCGGCGTAGGATCGGTTTCAATGCATCCGGCATATCCTTCCATGCCGGAATTTCCTCGTGACGTGCGGTGAGCTGGCAGTCCATCGGGACGACACCCAGCTTCTTCTGTCGGGCAAGGGTCTCCTCGCGCAGCTTGTCCCAGCCCTCATCGAACTTGCCCTTGTATTTGTCGGCCCACTCCTTAGGCACATGGTGGGGCGCGTGCGTCGCGCCGGGCGCAAAGTACGCGAAGAACGGTTTGTCGGGTGCCAGTACTTTCTGCTGCGAGATCCAGGCCATCGCCTTGTCAGTCATGTCTTCCATGAAGTGATAGCCCTCTTCGGGAGTCTTCTTCGGCTCGACCGGCGTAGTGCCCTCGTAGAGCGATGGGTACCATTGGTTTGCCTCGCCGCCGATGAAGCCGTAGAAATACTCGAAACCACCGCCGCCCGTGGGCCAGGCGTCGAACGGTCCGACTGGGCTCGTCTCCCACACCGGCACCTCGTGGCACTTGCCGAACTGAGCGGTGGAATAACCGTTCAGCTTCAGGGTCCGCGCGAGCGGTGAAATAGTATTGGGCAATACCGAGCTGTAACCTGGCGCGCCGGTGGCAATCTCGGTGATGCCGCCCATGCCCGCGGAGTGGTGGTTGCGCCCGGTCAGCAGCGCCTGCCGCGTCGGGGAGCAGAGAGCGGTGTCGTGAAAGCGGATGTACTTCAACCCGCCCGCAGCCAGCTTTTCAGCGTTCGGCGTCTGACATGGGCCGCCAAACGCGCTCGACGAGCCGAATCCGGCGTCATCAATGAGGATGAGCAGCACGTTCGGTGCGCCCTTAGGCGGCCGCAACTGCTCGATTGGCGGGAATTTTGTGTCCGGATCCTTGGCGTCATACGTGACCAGCCCGGTCCGCTCAGGAGTGGGAATCGGGAGATGCGAACGGTGCTTCTTATCTTCGCTGTCCATCTTCTGATTGTCCTTTCGAGTTGAGGCGTATGAGCTGGATCAATCTGCTCGCGCGGTAGGAGGAGCGGTCCGGTTGAGACGGATTACGCAACGAAACCCTATATGGCAGGTGCTGGTGTCGATCATCTGCGGATGTCGTGCCGCCGGCCGGTAGCGTCGGCAGTAGTTCGGAGCGCAGAGATACGAGCCTCCCTTGATCACCTTTCGCGGAATACGGGTCGCTGGTGGTGTCGGGTCGTAGCTCAGAGCCTGTGAGGTGCCCGTCGGATCACGCGGCACGCAACACGGTCCCTCGGCATGCGACGGATGCCGATTGGAATACCAGTCGCCTGTCCATTCCCAGACATTGCCGACCATGTCGTAAAGGCCGTAACCGTTGGGCGGGAACGAACCCACGGGAGCGCGGCCCGTGAAGCCGTCCAGGCCCTCATCGTGAAGCGGAAAAGGACCTTGCCAAGTGTTCGCCATGTAACGGCCATCCGGGGTGAACTCGTTCCCCCAGCAGAAGATCGCGGCTTCGAGCCCGCCGCGTGCGGCGAATTCCCATTCCGCCTCGGTAGGCAGCGCTTTGCCAGCCCAGGCGGCGTAGGCGGCCGCGTCTTCGAACACCACATGCACCACCGGCTCCCGCTCGCGGCCCTCAATCGTCGTGCCGGGACCCTCGGGATGGCGCCAGTTGGCGCCAGGCACATAAGTCCAGCGGCTGCGGACATCGTCCATTCTCACTTGGGGGGACGGCATGAAGAAAACGGCGCTTCCGGGCGTGAGTAGCTGCGGGTCAGCTTCGGGATATGCGGCCGGATCAAGTGGGCGTTCAGCGACTGTTCGGTAACCTGTTGCCGTGACGAAGGCTGCGAACTCGGCATTGGTGACGGCGCACTCGTCCATCCAGAACCCGCTGACGGTGACCACATGAGCAGGCGCCTCTTCCAGGTAGGCGTTATCGTCGCCCATCCGGAACGTGCCTCCGGGAATCCAGCGCATGCCCCTCGGCGGAGGGGCATTCACGCGATTCCGATCCGCCCCTAGCAGATTGGACATCAACGGCACTACCTGCCCACATCCAAGCGCTAGTTAAATAATCCGGTCTTCGATAGCGGCAAGCGGATGTCACCGCGTCATTTGCTTTTTACGATGCCGGCCAATCACTCTCCCGGCCTTCTCTGGCTCCATGGGTTACGATTTTCAGACCGCAACGTCGCCCCTAAAAAGCAGACTTTGCTTGTGGTGCGCGTCTTAGATGCCAAAAGTGTCGCTTAATAGCGCTATAACTGTGGCCGCCGATCGTGCCGCTAGCTGGAGATGCCATGCCATCGATTCATATGCGCTACCTGGGTGGTCCCGAGGTCGAGCAGCTCGCGCTGACCGACGACGAGATACTGGGTTCGATCGAAGGTGTTTTGCGCGCCCAGGGCCGCGGCGAGACCGTGATCGAGCCGCGCGTGCATCTGATCCCCGATCCTGCCGTGCACGGGCACTTCAACGTGCTGCGCGGCTACGTGAAGCCGATGGGGGTCGCGGGGGTCAAGGTGGTGGGCGACTACGTCGATAACTACAAAGTCGGTCTTCCCTCCGAGATGGCACTGCTCAATCTGTTCGATCCCAAGACCGGCACGCCGCTCGCGGTGATCGATGCGAGCGCCATCACCGACATGCGCACGGGTGCGGTGACCGCCGTCGGCGCCAAGCACTTGGCGCGCGAAGGGAGCCGCGTGCTGGGCCACATCGGAGCGCGCGGCACCGCTTACTGGAACGTGCGGCTCCTCGACCATCTGTTCGATTTCGCGGAAATCCGCGTGCATTCGCGCCGGCCCGAAAGCCGAGACGCCTTCGGCGCGCGGCTCACGCGCGATCTCGGCAAGCCCGTGAAGGTGTGCGCGGATTGGCGTTCCTGCCTCGAGGGCGCCGACATCGTGGTCGAGGCCTCGCGGCTCACCAAGCCCGAACCGATGCTCAAAACGGGGTGGATCAAGCCGGGCGCCCTGGTCGTCCCCTATGGCACAATGAGTGCGGTCGAGCTCACGCTCACCGACATCATGGACAAGATCGTCGTCGACGATTGGGGTCAGTGCCGGCAAGGCATGTTCGGCTCGCTTCGGGCCCATGTGGAGAGCGGCCGCCTTTCCGAGCAAACGCTGTACGGTGAGCTTGGTCAGATCGTCGCGGGCGCCAAGGCCGGACGCGAGAACGACCGCGAGACGATCCTGCTCTGGCACCGCGGGCTCGGCATCACGGACATAGCGCTGGGTCACACCATGCTGGAGAAGGCGGCGCGACTTGGCATCGGTCAGAGTCTGGTGTTCGCGAAATAACTCATGGGCTAGGCGGCCGCGCGAGCGTGCCTTCCTCGATCAGTCGCGCGATCGCCTCGATGTCAGGACCGAGCGCGCGATCGTCTTCGAGCTTGTTGACGCGCGCGCGCACGGCCTGATGGATTTTTCGCAGCGGCGCTCCCAATGGCGCGGAACGCAGGTCCACGGCCTGTGCCGCGACCATCAGCTCGACGGCGGCGAGCCGCGTGAATCGCTGCATGATTTCCGCGGTCTTGGCGACGACGTGCGGCGCCATGCTCGCGTGATCCTCGACGCCGTTGGCGGCGGTCATCACCCCCAGAGACGCCGGCAGCGCCAGATGGCGGATTTGCGATTCAAGCGCGGCGACAGTCTTTTGCACGGCGGCGAAGCCGCTGCGCGTGGGTCCGATCGGCGTCAGGAAGCGCGGCAGGCCGCTGAAGCCGGGATCGAGCAGTTTGAGCACGCGCTCGCCGCTCATGCGGGCGGCGTGGGCGAGGGCCAGGCCCAACGCTTCGAAGGCGAGGCTGAGCGCCGTCAGGTCGAAATTGGCGGTCGAGATCATCGTGCCGTCAGCAAGCACCAGCGGATTGTCGCCGGAGCCCCTGAGCTCGATCTCGATCGTGCGCTGCGTGCGGTAAAGCGCCGAAATCGCCGCGCCGTGAACCGGAGCGAGGCAACGGTAGCAAAGCGGGTCCTGCACGCGGCGCGCCGCACCCGCGCGCCAAAGTTCGCTGCCGTCGAGCAGCGCACGCAGCCGCGTAGCCACCTCCGCCTGCCCTGGTGCCGGCCGTGCCTCTGCGGCACGCGGATCGAGCGGGCTCAGATTGCCGCGAAATCCCTCGAGGCTGAGCGCCGCCGCGGCATCGAGCGCGTCGAGAACCGTCCGCGCGTCCGAAAGCGCGAGCGCCCCCAAGCCGACCGAGCCGGCATTCGAGTTGATGATCGCGAGCGCATCTTTTGGGCCAAGCGGCACCGGCGCTAGTCCCATTGATGCCAACACCTCGCCTGCCTGTCCGCGTGCGCCCCGGTGCTCGACTTGGCCCTCGCCGATCAAAGCCAACGCCACCGGTGCCAGCAGGGCGAGATCGGCCGCGCCGATCGATCCGATCGATGGGACGATCGGGGTTGCGCCGGAATTAAGCAGCGCGAGGAGCCCGTCGAGCACCGCCGGCGATATGCCTGACCCTCCGGCGGCCATGCCGGCGAGGCGCGCGAACATCATGGCGCGCACGGCATCCCGCGGCATGGGCGGTCCGACACCAACCGAGCGGGCGCGTAGCGCGCGCGACTGGAATGCCGCGATCTCCTCCGGCGGGAGTCGAGTATCGACGGCGGCACCAAGCGCGGTGTTGAGACCGTAAATCGGGGTTTCACCGCCGGCCAAGCGCTCGACCATCGCCCGCTCGGCGGCAATGCGCGCCCGCAGGGCGGGTGCCAGGTCTACCGACGCGTCCCGGCGGCCCACGGCCACGACATCCTCGATGCCGATAGACCCAGCGCCCGCGCCGAGGGTGATCGATGCCATCTAGTCGGAACTGGCGCGAGATGCCGAGCCGGCCGCAGCGACACTCGCTGGGCGATGGCCGCTCATCTCCGCGCCGGCCTCGGGCGGCAGGCGGAGGAATAGCAAGACCGGCACCAGCGCTACCGCGCCCACCACGACGAAGGCCAAAGTGAAATCACTGGGCAGAAGCTCTTTCGAGCCGCGCAGCAGCAGCATGACGTGCAACAGCAGCGCGCTGACGCCAACGCCAAGGCTGATCGAGAGCTGTTGCGCCATGCTGGTGAAGCTGGTGGCCCGGCTCATCATTGCCGGCGGCACGTCGGCGAAGGAAAGCGTGTTGGTGCTGGTGAATTGCAGCGAGCGGAAGAAGCCGCCAATCAGCAGCGTGAGGAAGATCAGCGCGTGCGGCGTCGAGGGGCGGAACAGCCCGTAGCCGAACAGGAACAGGCTGCTGATGACGGCATTGCCGATGAGAGTGCGCCGGAATCCGAGCGAGCGGATGATCGGCGCTGCCGTCATCTTCATGGTCATGGCGCCCGCGGCGCTGGCGAAGGTGATGAGACCCGAGGCGAAGGCGGTGAGACCGAAGGTGAGCTGCAGCATCAACGGCAGGATGAAGGGCAACGCGCCGACGCCAATGCGGAACAGCGAGCCGCCGACGGTCGCCGCCATGAAGGTGGGGATGCGGAGCAACGCCAGATCGATGATCGGAAAAGCCACCCGCCGCGCATGCGCGACATAGAGCGCGATCAGGATCGCGCCGGCGATCAGCAGCAGCGCGACAAGGCTCGCCGGCAGCGGGCCCCGTCCCAGCATCTCGAAGCCAAACATCAGCGTCGCGAGACCGATGCCCGCGAGCGCGAACCCGAGCACATCGAGCGGCGGTCGTTCCGGCTCGCGGACGTCCTCGATGAAAAGGCTCACCAGCGCCACGCCCAAGAGGCCGATCGGCGCGTTGATGAAGAAAATCCAGCGCCACGAACTGTAGGTGACGATGAAGCCGCCGAGCGGTGGACCGATCACCGGACCAAGCAGCGCCGGGACCGTGAGATACGACATGGCCCATACCAGATCGGATTTCGGCACCGTGCGCAGCAGGACCAGGCGACCCACTGGAACCATCATCGCGCCACCCGCGCCCTGGATGATCCGCGCTGCCACCAGCACGGTCAGGTTGCCGGCAAAGCCGCAGGCGATCGATCCCAGGGTGAACACCACGATCGCCCACCGGAACACGGTGCGGGCGCCGAGGCGGTCCGCCATCCAGCCGCTCATGGGAATGAAGATCGCGAGGCTTAGCAAATAGGAGGTGATCGCGAGATTGAGCCGGATCGGATCCTCGTGCAACGACGCCGCGATCGACGGCAGCGCGGTCGCAATGATGGTCGAGTCCAAGTTCTGCATGAAAAGCGCGCAGGCGACGATCAGCGGCACCATGACCATCCGCCGTGGCGCGCGGAACAAGTTGCTCATTGGGAAAGCTCGATCGACTTATGCGCTCTGCGCATGGCTCATCTGCTCGCGACCCGGTGATTGTGGCTCGGCCGCGAGTCTCTTATAGCATTTCCCCCGGGCGGCAGTCGCCCATGGACCGCGCGAGGGAACAGCACACATGAGGATCGCCATTGCCGGCGCCGGCGCAATCGGCAGCGTCATTGCCGGGTATCTACTTGCCGACGGCAAGCACGAGGTTTCGCTGCTCGCGCGGGGCACGCATCTGGCCGCGATGCGCTCGCGCGGTCTCACCATCCTGGCACCTGGCAATCGCCGCCTCGAAAGCCGCCCCGTCGCAAGCGACGACCCGGCGGCGCTTGGACCGCAGGATGTGATCATCTCGACTGTAAAGGGCCATGGAGTACCGGCGCTCGCGCCGCTGCTGGGAGCGATACGGAAGCCCGAAACGCCGATCGTCGCGGCGCAGAACGGCATTCCCTGGTGGTACTTCCGCGGCGTCGACGGACCGGAGTCAGGGCAAGCCTTCGAGACTGTCGATCCCGGTGGCGTCGCCTGGCGAACCTTCGGCCCCGAGCACGCAATCGGCTGCGTCATCAATCTGCCGGCCGAGATCGTCGAGCCGGGTGTTGTGCACCACGTGGGCCGGCCCAGCCTGACCTTGGGCGCGCCGTGCGCCGGAGAGCACGGCGCGGTGCTGCGCGAGATCGCGGCGGTTCTGGAGAGCGCGGGGATCGCGGCGCCCGTGACGTCGAACATCCGCCATCCGCTGTGGATCAAGCTGCAACAGAACTGCTCGACCGGACCGATCAGCGTGCTGACCGGCGCCAATCTCGGCGTGATCGGTGCGTCGCCGGCCATCACGTCGATCAGGGCCCAGATCATGCGCGAGTGCATCGCGGTGGCCGCGCGGTGGAACGTCACGCTCGAAGACGATGTCGACGCGCGCATGGCGCGCGGCGCCGCTGGCGCCGCCGATCACAAGGCCTCGATGCTTCAGGACTACGAAATGGGAAAGCCGATCGAGCTTGATCCGATCGCGACCGCGGTGATCGAGCTGGCGCGTCGGCGCGGCGTCGAGGTGCCGATGCTCAAGACGGTTTGGGCCATCACCAAGCTCAAAATCGGCGCGGGGTGAATTGCGTCGCCGACGATTAACCGCTGTCGAAGAGGTCTCAGGGAACCCCTCTTCTGTGTCATTCTAGTGGCATTGCCGCTTAAGCAACTCGGAGTTGCCATCAAAGCTTTGATTACTTGTTTAGATTCAAGAAAAACCACGCCGAATCCCTCTAAGCATGTTTCGCGTTAACCAGTTGTAAGGGAAGTCCAACGAAACTGCGGGTCGAGGGAGATTAACCATGCCCAAGACCTGCACACCGCGCTCGCGCCGTCGCTTGCCGATGCTCGGCACCTTGACCCTAGCCGCCACTGTCGCGCTGGCGGGCTGTACTACGACACCGGAATGGGCGGGCTCGCGCATGACCGGCGCCGGTCCGGCCACGCTCAGTCCAGAGCAGACCTACGACACGCTGATGAAGGTTGCGGACGCGACTCGCGCGGGCGGTGATCTCAGCAATGCCGTCTCGCTTTATCGGCGCGCGCACCAATTGCAGCCGCAGTCAGTGCAGCCGCTGCAGCGCCTGGGCGATACCCTCGCGCAAATGCAAGCCTACACCGATGCGGTTCAGGCCTATCAGGATGCGCTGCGCATCGCTCCCAACAATGCGGATCTCGAGCGCGGCCTCGGCGCCGTGCTGTTGGGGATGGGACAGCCGCAATTGGCGCTTTCGTATCTTCAGGGGGCCTATACCACCAATCCTCAGGATCCTCGCACCCTCAACGCACTCGGGGTCGCGAACGATCTCGCGGGACACCACGATGTCGCGATCGAGGACTATCGCAAGGGATTGGCCGTGGCTCCGGATCAGTTGAGTCTGCGCAACAATCTCGGTCTCTCGGAAGCGCTCGCCGGGGACTACAAGTCCGCGATCTCCACCTTGAGCGATCTCGCGGGGCGTCCTGGAGCGAATGCGCGCAACCGGCAGAATCTCGCGCTGGTTTATGGTCTCGCGGGCGACAACGAACATGCGGCGCAGGTTGCTCGCGCCGACCTGGACGAGGCCGCTATCCGCAACAACATCAATTACTACACGCTGCTGCGCTCGCTTGACGACGTCGGCCGGACGGCTGCGATCCTCGGCGCCGATGTGCGCGCGACCCGCGCGGCACAGCCCACCGCGACGGTGTCTGATCCCGCGATCTCGGAGGCGCCGAGCCCCGAGGTGCGGCCGACCCCGACGCCGAACGCCGGAACGACGGCCGCCGGAACCGCGCCGGCCGAAGGCGAGCAGCCGGACATCGCAATCAGGCCCGCGCCGCCCACCACCGCCGTGCAACCGACACCCGCTGCTGCACCTGCCGCCGCAGCCGCACCGCCCCCCGCGCCGAGCAAGGGCACAGCCGAGCCCAAACCGAGCGGGAGTGTATCGCAAAGCTCGACGAGCACGCTCGAAGTGGCAAAGGCCGAGGGCAAGCGGACAACCCCGTCCGCCGCGCCAGAGGCCGCTGCTCCTACCATCAGTGAGCAGCCGATTGCCGCGACACCGGAAAGCAAGCCCGCGGCGCCGGCCGCTGAGCCCACCGCGAGCAAGGAACCATCGTCCACGGAGACCGCCAGCGCCACTCCGCCCTCGGCCAATCAGAAGCGCATCGTCGTGGAGGTCGCGAGATTCCAGACCGAGACGATGGCGGATAAGGTCAGCGCCGCGCTCGCCGCCAAGGGCGTCGATGGCCTCAAGGTCGTGCATGATCACGATCGCACGGGCAATGACATCTACGCGATCCGCACCGGCGATTTCCCGAGCGAGGAAGCGGCGCAGGCCGAGGTCGAACGCCTGCGCGCCACCGGCGCGTTCGAAAGCAAGGTTGTGCACGTCGCGGCGCTCGTCGAGGCACCGGATGCCGTTCTCGATAGCGTGCGCGTCACGATTGAGCGCTAGATTTGACACGGGCTTAGCCTGGTGAGCCGGAGATCGTTGGAAGCGGCCGCTCTGCACGAGTGAATTCGCGGCCCTTCCACGACGACTTCGCGCCATTCCTCTGGCGCAAACCATCCCTGCGAAACGTTGACATAGCCGCGGCTTGCCCAGTTTCAGGCGACCCGCAATAGTGCTCGGCTCAAACGCTCCAGCGAGCCGAGGAGACCCTCATGATCGAACTCTATTACTGGCCGACCCCCAACGGCCACAAAATCACGATGTTCCTTGAAGAAACCGGGCTTCCCTATGAGATCGTGCCGGTCAACATCGGCAAAGGCGATCAGTTCAAACCTGACTTCCTCAAGATCGCGCCCAACAACCGCATGCCCGCCATCATCGATCGCGCACCCGCGGACAGGGGCGCGCCCGTGAGCATCTTCGAATCCGGCGCCATTCTGCTGTACCTTGCCGAGAAGACGGGCAAGTTCGTCGGGCAGGATCTGCGCGGCCGCGTCGAGACGTTGCAATGGCTGTTCTGGCAGATGGGCGGGCTCGGTCCGATGGCTGGCCAGAACCATCACTTCTCGCAATATGCGGCGGACAAGATTCCCTACGCGATCGACCGATACGTGCGCGAAACGAACCGACTTTATGCGGTGCTCGACAAGCGTCTTGCCGATCGGGAATTCTTGGCCGGGCCTTACTCCATTGCCGATATGGCAAGCTATCCTTGGATCGTCCCGCACGAGCGCCAGGGTCAGAAGCTCGAGGACTTCCCGAATCTAAAGCGTTGGTTCGAGACGATCCGTGCGCGCCCGGCGACGGTGCGTGCCTACGACAAAGGGAAGGCCATCAATCCCAATCCCGGCATTCGCACGGAAGAGGAAAAGCGACTTTTGTTCGGCCAATCCGCGGCGACGGTGCACCGGTAAATCAGAGGCGAGGGAAAGCGTCTTCGCCGTCGAGCCAGCGGTCGAGCGTCGCGGGTTCACGCAAGAGCAAGGCAACCGCCGCCGTCAGTTCGACCAGGTGGCTTGCGAGCCCCAGGTCCTCCAACGCCGCGACTTCGCCGCTGATATAGCCGGCGGCGATCAGTCGCGGCGTCACCAAAGTCGGCACGCGCGCGGCGCCGCCGGCCTCACGCGCCTCGACCTCTTGCTCGCAAAGCCGTGCGCTTAGCGAAAGGAGGGCGCGACAGGCGATCGGCCTTATCTCGTAGATCGAACAGGCACCTTGCACCAGCAAAGGGCAGAGCATCTTCATGGCGAGCCGTTCCTGGGCACGGCGCCGCTCAAGGCGGCTATCCGCCGCGAGCACGGCATCGCAGCGCTCGCGGCGCGAGCCGTCGCGCAACGCCGCCGCGATGCGCGCGGCCTCAAGAATGGTCACGCCGACGTTCATGTGGCAGCAGAAGCTGCAGCCCCGGCGGCACTCGACGGCGGCGATGCGTTTCTCGAGCTCGGGATCGCGTGTGCGCTGCTCCGCGAATTGCCGCTCATAGGCTTCGGCAAGCGCCGCGCCCAAACCCTCGATCGCAGCCTGGAACGCCCCCCTATCCGAGTTCGCATCGGCGCGCAGTAGATGCTCGCGCGTCAGTTGCCGCACGCCCTCGGCGATCGTCTGCAGATACGCCAGAATATCAGGCGGCGGCGTCCCGATCTCGGGCGGCAGCAGAAACCGCGTGACCGGCACGAGCGCTCGCGCCAGCTTCAGCGGACGATGGGAATGAGGCGCATCTGCGGCAGTGCCGCTCATCTCGTGCCCTCCCGGCACGAGGTTAACACGACGAGATCGAACGAGCGAATAGCGGCGCTCGGCGCTTTTCCCAATCGGCGATAAACTTGCGTAACCGCGCGATGCTGCTGCTCAGGCCGGCGCCGCGCCGTTATTTGAAGGTGTCGAGCACCTGGATGATGGCGGGACCGATCAGCACGATGAACAGTGCCGGCAGAATGAAGAGAATCATCGGGACGGTCATGATCGCGGGGAGCCGGGCGGCCTTTTCCTCGGCCTTCATCATGCGCTCGTCGCGAAACTCGGCGGCGAGGACACGCAGCGAGTGGGCGAGGGGCGTGCCGTAGCGCTCGGTCTGCATCAGCGTGTTTACCACGGCGCGGATCGCGGGAATGTCGGCGCGGCGCACCAGGTTGTTCAGCGCCGTCCGCCGATTGGGCAGGAAGCCGAGCTCGATCGCGGTCAGACCCACCTCGTCCGCGAGTTCCGGCGCCGCGCCTCCAAGCTCGCGCGCGACCCGGGTCAGCGAGGCATCGAGGCTCAGCCCGGCTTCGGCGCAGATCACCATGAGGTCGAGCCCGTCGGGGATTTGCCGCTTGAGCAGAGTGTACCGGCGCGAGACCGCATTTTTCAGGAATAGAACTGGGCTATACCCGCCCAAAAGCACGCCCGCGCCGGCGACCAGGATGCTGCTCATGGTGGAGAGCGTCGCTCCCATCATCGTAACCAGGAGCAGCGCCCCGCCGCCCGCCACGAAAGGCATGATCAGCCGCGCGCCCAGGTAGATCACCAGCATGTCGCGAGAGCGCCAGCCGGCTTGAGCGAGCTTGTCGGAGGTCTGTCGCGCCTCGGCGCCACGCGTCAGCTTGAGCCGCTCGACCAGGCCGCGCATGGCGTTGACCGATGCCTTTTGGCCGCCGCTGCCATCGATCGGATTGAGGAATTGCTGCAGCAGATGCTGGCGGCGTTGCTGATGGCTCTTGATCCGCGCCGCCATTGGATCGCTCGGAACGAAGGCGCGGCCGAGCGCGATCAGCGTGACGAATACGCCGACCCCACCCAAGAGAGCGATTCCGGTGTCGCCGGTCAGCAGGCTGTCGAGGAGACTCGCGAATAGCTGGCTCATATGTCGAATTTCGCCATTTTCTGCATGACAAAGATCCCCAGCGCCATGCCGAGGCCGCCGCCGGCCAACATCGCGTGACCGAGCGGCGTCTCAAACAGCCGTCCGATATAGGCGGGATTCACACCCGACAGCACGCCGATCATGATGAAGGGCATCGAGCCGATGATGGCGGCGCTGGCTCGGGCTTCCGACGACATGGCCTTGACCTTGAGCTTCATCTGCCGCCGGCGGCGCAAGATCGTGTCGAGGTTCTCCAGCGTCTCCGCGAGATTGCCGCCGGTCTCGCGCTGAACCGAAAGGCTCACCACGAGGAATTTGATCTCGGGCGTATCGACACGCCGGGCGGCGTCCCAAAGCGCCTGATCAAGCGTCTGACCGAGCCGGGTCTGATCGGAGATCCGCCGGAATTCGTCGCCGACGGGAGCCGGAACTTCTTGTCCGATGACCTGAAAGGTCTCGCCGATCGGCAGGCCGGACTTGATGCCACGCACCATCAGCCCGATTGCTTCGGGGAAGAGCTGAGTGAAGCGCTTGGCGCGTCGCGCCACCGCGAATCCCACGACGAAGTGCGGCAAGCAGAGTCCCACGACCAACGCCACCGGCGCGGCGATCATCCACTGGACATTGAAATAGAACAGCGCACCCGCGACGACCAGGCCGGTCACCGCGCACGCGATCCCGTAAGTGCCGAGCCCGATTGACCAGCCCGTGCGTACCAGGCGCTGGCGCAGCAGCTCCGGCCGCGGCATGAGCTTTTTCACCAGCGCGTCGAGGCCGCTGTTGTGGTTGTCGAGACGAAGCGAGAGTTCCACGGCCCTATCGACGCTGGCGGTTTCGGCCGAGCGGTTCTTCACGCGTTGCAGGCGCTTGGTGGCCGAGTCTTCGCCGGCGAATGCATATGCCAGGGCAAACATGGTCAGGCCCGCCACGCCGGCGAGGACAAAGAGCAGAAAATCGCCGTCCATCATCATGCCATCGCCTCCAGCAGTGCGCGGTCGAGGCCGTAATATTCGGCTTTTGCCGTGAAGTGCGGACGCAGCCCGCTCGAATCGAAGCGGCCCTTGAGCCGTCCATCCGTGCCTTCGCCCTCGAACTTATAGGAGAACAATTCCTGGGTGGTGATCACGTCGCCTTCCATTCCAACGATCTCGGTGATGTTGGTGATGCGGCGGACGCCATCGCGCATGCGGCTCACTTGCACGATCAGGTCCACCGCGGCGGCGATCTGCGTGCGCACGGCACGGCTCGGCAGGTTGACGCCGGCCATGCCCACCATGTTCTCAAGACGCGTCAGCGCCTCGCGCGGGCGGTTGGCGTGGATGGTGCCGAGCGATCCGTCGTGGCCGGTGTTCATGGCCTGCAGCATGTCGAGCGCCTCAGAACCGCGGATTTCGCCGAGGATGATGCGGTCGGGACGCATGCGCAGCGCGTTCTTGACGAGGTCTCGGATGGTGATCTCGCCCTTGCCTTCGAGGTTGGCGAGACGGGTTTCGAGGCGCACCACATGCGGCTGCTGGAGCTGCAGCTCGGCCGCGTCCTCGATCGTGACGATGCGTTCGCCCGAGTCGATCATCTGTGACATCGCGTTCAGCAGCGTGGTCTTGCCGGAGCCGGTTCCTCCGGAGATTAGGATGTTGAGGCGCGAGCGAGCCGCGACCTTGAGCACGACCGACATCTGCGGCGAGATGTTCTCCTGACGCACCATCACGTCGAGCGTGATGCTCTTCTTGGAGAATTTGCGGATCGAGATCGCGGCGCCGTCGATCGCGAGCGGCGGAATAATGATGTTAACGCGGCTTCCGTCCGGCAAGCGTGCGTCCACCAGCGGCGTCGATTCGTCGACACGCCGGCCGATCAGGGTCACGATCCGGGTCGCGATGCTCATGACGTGCACGTGGTCGCGGAAGGTCACGTCGGTGATTTCGAGCTTGCCGCGCCGCTCCACGTAAATTTGCTTTGGACCGTTCACCATGATGTCGTTGATGGTCTCGTCGGCGAGCAGCGGCTCCAACGGACCGAAGCCGAGCATGTCGTTGAGCAGTACGGTCACCAGGTCCCGCTGCTCGGTTTGATTGAGCTGGATCTTTTGCTCGACCAATACCTCGGCGACGACGCCCGATATCTGGCGCTGGAGCTCGTCGCGCTTCAGCTTCGCCGCGACCTCGGTGTCGATGCGCTCCATCACCAGCGGATAGATGCGGGGAATGGCGTCGTCGATGGTAGCGCGGCTCGCCGGGCTGATCGTCGAGGTGCGCGCCACTTGCTCTGGGCTGGGCTTGATGGCGTTCGATTTCGCGTTGGCGACCGCGGTGTTGAGCAGCAATGTGAGCAGGTCGCGGTGCTGAACCGGCGGGAGTACGACGTGATTTTCCTCAAGCGTGCGGCGCACCAGCTCGTCGATGGTGCGCGCGAGCTCGCCGCGGCTCTTGTTCGCCAACGCTGCTTCGTCGAGCGCGGCATCGAGCGCGGGCTGCACCAGCGCGCGCGCCGCTTCGACGGTGATTTCCGCGAGCTTCTCTTTCGGCGGGGCGGCGCGCTCGCTTGCGACGGTGAGCGGCCGCTCGCGTCGCGCGCTCAGCGCGGAAACGCGGTCTTCGATCGGCTTGTCGGGGTCCTGGCGTCCGAACACGACACGCTACTTTCGGAAGATGTTAAGAAGCGAGCGCTTCTTGGCCATCTCGCGGCCGCAAAGACGCTGCGCCAAGGCCACAAGGTCCTCGGCGGCCTTGCCGCCCTTTCCGGCCACCGCCATCGCCTTGCCTTGCCTCGCCATCGCGGTCGCCGCCTTGGGGTCGAAGGCGATTTGATGATCGATCGAGCTGCCAAGACCGCGCTCGAATTCGCGCTGGCTGATTTCGCCCCGGTGCGGCGAGCCGACCTGGCTCGCGACGATGAAGGGGCGGGCGCGTCCGCCCACTCGCTTCAGCAGATCGCTGAGCCTCAGGGTGTCGCGCAATCCCGCGAGCGACAGATCGGTTACCACCACGAACTGGTCCGACTCCACGATCATTTGCCGCACGCAATCGTCCATGCGATGCGGCAGATCCACGACGAGCTGGGTGCAGTCCTGCCCGAGCACATCGATCAACGGCTCCAGGGATTCCGGCTGCTGATGGATCGTCTCGTCCAGCGATTCCTCGCCGGCCAGAACCTTGAGCCGGTCCGCGGCGCTCGTCGTCGCCGACGACAACAGCAGGGCGTCGATGCGCTCAGGGTGTTCCAACGCCTCGCGCAATCCCCGCCCGGGCTCGATATCGAGGCTCAGCGCCAGGCTGCCGAAATGCAGGTCGAGATCGGCGAGGGCGGCTCGCTGGTGGAATTCGTGGACGAAATTCCACGCGACGCTCGCTGCGATGGTGGTCGTGCCGACGCCGCCACGCGCGCCGACGAAACTGGTGATGCGCGTCGCGCGCGCCGCCGTTTCGCCTTCGGGGCCGTGATCGTCGAGAATGGCGGCCATGGCGTCGTGCAAGGCTTCGCCCGAAACCGGCTTCACCAGATAGTCGGCGATGCCCAGCGCCATCAGCGAGCGATAGAGACTGACGTCGTTGACCGCTCCAATCACCAGGACGCGCGTTTCGCGCGGACAGAGCGTCAGTATCTCCTGAAGCTCGTCGATGGGCTGATCATGCCCGGACACGTCGAGCAGCATGAGGTCGGGAGCGAGCGCGGGATCGATGCTCTTGTGCGCGACGGCCAGGTTACCGGCTCGGACCCGTGCCTCGATCCCGCCCAGGTGGGAGACGACGCGGTTCACCGTCTCGCGCGTCACTTCGTCGCCTATGCAGGCGAAGAAGCGCAGCTTGGCGGTGTCCTCGCGTCTGGCTTCGGCAGCGTCTGCCATGATTATTGACCGGTGCCTTGCGTGGGCGTGCCGCTGCTGCCACCGCTCGATGTCGAGGTGGCGCCATAGGTACCGCCCGCGGATTCAGATGGAAGCGGCGCCGTCTTTCCCGCGCGGTAGCGCTGGATCGGCAACACGGCGGCGTCCGCCGGCTCGGGGCTGGGGTCTCGACCGATCACAAGGTCGCGCGGATTTGCGACCATGAGGCCGAGATTGGCCTGATTGGAGCAACCCCAATTGCTCGGCGGTGCGTTCTCATGGTCCTCCGAGGAGGACTTGGTGAAATTGGGGCAGTTGGGCGGCGTTGCGACGTAGCGATCGACCACCACCAGGAGCGAGTTGGCGGGAACCGCGTCGCGCGCGGCCGGCAGCGCCGAAACCTCCAGACCACGGTGTTCGAGTTCGCGCGCCAGCGTATTGATGCGGCCGGTGGCGAGGCGGTCCCCCGCGGCGGGCTCAAGATAGACCGAATCGCGCGGCTGAACCTGCGCCGCGCTAAGGAAGTCGTTGAGCCGCGCCTGCTCGGCCGGGCTTAGCGCACTCGCTCCGCGCGCGTAGGTCGCCGCAAAGGTGGTTCGAGCGAAGTCGACGCGGATGTCGCGGTTCGCCTCGACCGAGGACCACTCTTCGCTAGGGGTGGCGCAGGCTTGCAGCGCCGCCGCGGCGATGGCAAGCAGGATTGGAGCGTACCTATTCATGGGAGTGCCCCCTTCTAGTCGAGGTCGAAGCCGGCGGGGCCGATCAGGCCCGTGCCGCTGCGTGTCGCGGGAACCGGAGCGTTCTTCTCAACCTGCGGACGGTAAGTGTCGCCGTTGAGAATCTGGCTCTTGTCGTTCGCCGGCCGCAAGCCGTCGGTCGGCGCGTGAAGCGCGGTCGAGACCGGTCGTACGATGTAAGGCGTGACGATGATGACGAGCTCGGTCTCGTTGCGCTGGAAGGTGTTCGAGCGGAAGAGGGCGCCCAGGATCGGCACGTCGCCGAGCCACGGGAACTTCTGCACCGTTTGGTTGATGTTGTTTTGCAGCAGACCGCCGATCGCAAAGCTCTGGCCGCTGGCGAGTTCAAGGGTCGTGTCGGCGCGTCTCGTGGTGAGCGCAGGCACCTGGAACCCTTCGATGGTGATCGCACCCTGGGTGCTGAGCTCGCTTACCTCGGGCGCGACGTGCAGGTTGATGGTGCTGTCATGGACCGTGGCCACGAAGTTCAGGCTGACGCCGAATTTCTTGTAGTCGATGGTGATGACGGCGGCCGAGCCCGTACCGGACTGCGGCACGGGGATCGGGAACTCGCCGCCCGCCAGGAAGCTCGCGGGCTCGCCGGAAATGGCGGTCAAGTTCGGCTCCGCCAAGATCGTCACCAGACCGTTCTGTTCGAGGGCGTCGATCAGGGCTTCCACTTGGTAGTTCGACCCGGTGATCGAGCCGGTCAGCGTGTTCGGAGTGATGCCCGTGATGGACAATGGCGAGGTGAGCAGCGAGAAGGCGATGTGCCCGTTGTTGAAGAACGAGTCCCAATTGATGCCGAATTGCTTGGCGATGTTGCGCGAAACCTCGGCAACCCGCACGCGGATGTTGACCTGGTTCGCTTCCTCAACCTTGATCTTATTGATGATCTGCTTCGGATCGGGAACGAACCGCGCGGCGATCCGGCGCACGTCTTCCGCCTCCGCCGAGGAGTACATGGTTCCCTCCAGCACCAGGTTGTCGTCGATGGTGCTGACGTGGATCGAGTTATGCGGCTCCAGATCGTGAATGGTCCGCTCCAGCGCCTCGATATTGTGGCGCACGCGGACCGTCGAATTGAGCAGTACTTCGTCGTTGTCGCCGACCGCGTAGAGGGTCGTTTCGCCCGCAGCCTTGCCGAAAATGTAGACGAGCGTCGGAGACTTGACCTGCACGTCGGCGACGTCGGGATCGGCGACGAACACGCTGTTGGCGGGTTGGCCCAGCTGGATAAGCCGCCCCTTGCTCACGTCAAGCGTGATCGGCTGCCCGCTGGGACCGACGATCTTGGTGTCCGCGAACGCGGGCGAGCCGAACAAGATCACGAGGCTGAGCAGCGCCGCCAAGGGCGCGACGAGCCGAAGCCTTGCGAAGCCGTAAGTCATTTCACACCCCCCGGAAATTGGACGTCCTTAACGTCGGCCCCACGCACGACGCTAACCTTCATGCCACCCTCGCCACCGGGCCGTTGAGACGGCGGCGGTCCGATTGCCGGAACAGCTTCGTAGTCCCAGATGAAGCTGCTTGCGGTCGGGCCCTGCGGCGGCTCTTGGCACTGATCGACGCTGCAAAGGCTGAGCGAGAATTTGCCGATGTCTTCGGCGAGAGCGAGGATCTCCGCCTGTTTCGGCGTAACTTCAAGCGTCGCGGTCTTCGCAACGACGACCTCCTTATTCTGATCGTCGAAGCGCTGGTCGACCGCCAAAATCTTCACGTTCTTTAGCACCGTCTCGCTGATCCAGCGCGGCTTCGGCGCCTGCTCGCCCTTGGGTGCCTCGAATTCGATCTTGAATGTTCCAACCAGGTCGACCCGGTCGCCCGGGAACACGAGGCCGGCAAGCCCGCTGCTGGGCGTGACGTTGACGGTGACCGCGCGGTATCCCGAATCCAACACCACCGCGAGGAAGCTCCGGTCGCCGGACGCGACGACGCGCGAGGCGGAGATCGGTTCGCCGTCGTTGAGGCCGACGCGCACCACCGCGCCGACGTATTTTTCCAGCGGCTCCTTGCCTTGCACCACGTAGGTCTGCGAGAGCGCGTCATCGGGCCAGCTCTGCCAACGGAGATTCTCGGGCCGTATGAAAGTCCCGGCGGGCAAGTTTCCCTTGGCGACCAGGACAAAGGTGCCGGCCGCCCGCTCGGGCTCCGGCGCTTTCTGCTCGACCACGATTGCCGCACGCTGCGCCTTCAGCCACATCTGGCCGATAAAGAAGGTGCTGCCGGCGGCGACCAGCGCCAGGACCAGAAAGATGATGCGACGGGGTGACATGGTGGGTCTCCGCTACGTTCAGGCGAGAGCTCGTA
>Ga0335079_10000061_pt1 | contig 126000 bp, 120 predicted proteins | sample Lox_Sample_33_FD_206719 | JGI IMG/M metagenome (GOLD analysis project Ga0335079, IMG submission 206719) | Soil microbial communities from Loxahatchee National Wildlife Refuge, Florida, United States - Lox_Sample_3.3 | ecosystem: Environmental > Terrestrial > Soil > Wetlands | place: USA... | reverse complement strand
CGGCGTTCGAGGCGTTTGAGGTTAGCGGTCAGAGTCGTGCGATCCATCGCGAGCAGGGCCGCGACACTGCCGATGCTCGGCGGCTCAGGCCGGTTCAGCGACATCAACAACGAAAACTGGCCATGGGTGAGATCAAGCGGGCGCAACACTTCGTCGAAGCGCCGCGCCAATGCGCGCGCGGCGCGCTGGACATGCAGACACAGGCAGGCGTCACGCACACGATGGGTCGCGGACAGTGGTAATTCGCGACGGGTTGACATTGCTCATATTACGTTGATATCAACGTATTTGTCAACGATGGGAACCGATGGAGAGGGACTTATGCAAGTGCAATCGTATTTGTTCTTCGATGGCCGCTGCGAGGAGGCCATTGAGTTCTACAAAAAGACGCTGGGCGCCGAAGTCGGCATGCTCATGCGCTGGAAAGACAGCCCCGACAAATCGATGTGCTCGCCCGGCAACGAGAACAAGGTGATGCATGCCTCGCTCAAGATCGGCGAGACCAGGGTCATGGCCTCAGATGGGCGCAATACGGGAAATCCGGAGTTCAAAGGCTTTGCGCTTTCGCTCAATGCGAAAGACGAAGCCGATGCCGATCGGCTGTTTAACTCACTGGCTTCCGGCGGAACGGTGATGATGCCGCTCGGCAAGACATTCTTTTCCCCTCGCTTCGGCATGACGACCGACAAGTTCGGCGTGAATTGGATGGTCATTGTCGAGCCCTGAGAACAGCCGCTCCTCAACGGAAGGAAGCAAACGATGGCCGGTGAATTTGCGATGTCGCGCGTACTCGACGCCCCGCGCGATCTGGTATGGAAATGCTTCACCGAGCCGGAACGCATGAAACAATGGTGGGGCCCGAAGGGCTTCACCGTTATCGCTTCGAAGATGGATTTGCGCGTAGGCGGTACATATCACTACGGCATGAAAGCGCCTGACGGCACACCGATGTGGGGCAAGTTCGTCTTCCGGGAGATTGTTCCGCCCGAACGCCTGGATTTCATCAACTCGTTTTCCGACGAAAAAGGCGGCACCACACGGCATCCGGGCCATATGTCATGGCCGCTCGAGATGCACTCGACGTTTACCTTCGAGGAATTACCCGGCGGCAAAACCAAGTTCACCGTGCGTTGGGCGCCGCACAACGCGACCGAGGACGAGAAGAAAACATTCGATGCCGGTCGTGACAGTATGCACATGGGCTGGAGCGGCACCATGGAGCAGCTGGAAGCCTATCTCGCAAAAGCCAAGTGAAGCCTGGTCAATCGCGTTCAACGGAGGACGTCATGGCGCTCGCCAAGCACAAGATCACACCCTGTCTGTGGTTCGACACCCAAGCGGAAGAAGCAGCAAAGTTCTATTGCTCGATTTTCAAGGATTCCCGTATCGGCAAGATAAGCCGCTACACCAAGGCCGGGTACGACGTTCACCACAAGCCGCCGGGCTCCGTGATGGTCGTCGAGTTCGAAATCGAGAGACAGACGTTCACGGCTTTGAATGGCGATCCGCACTTCAAGTTCAACGAGGCGATCTCATTGCAGGTGCGTTGCGAAACGCAGGCGGAGGTTGACTATTTCTGGAGCAAACTCACGCAAGGCGGTCAGGAAGGTCCCTGTGGCTGGCTCAAGGACAAGTACGGATTGTCATGGCAGGTCGTGCCGGCGGCGATACCGAAGATGATGACCGACCCGGATGCCACGAAATCCGAGCGCGTCATGAATGCATTTCTGAAAATGAAAAAACTCGACCTCGCAGCGATCGAACGCGCTTATGAAGGCCGGACCCAATGACAACCGCCACACAACCCGCGACATACGGAGAAGGAACCGTCACCCTGACACGTGTGTTCGATGCACCTCGCGCGTTAGTGTGGAAGGCATGGACGGATCCGAAGATGATGGCGCAATGGTTCGGCCCCCGCGGGTTCACCAATCCGGTCTGCGAGCTCGACGCGCGGGTCGGCGGCAGCTTGCGCATTGTCATGCGCGGGCCGGACGGCAACGACTATCCGATGAAAGGGGAGTTTCGCGAAGTCATTGTGCCGGAGCGCCTGGTGTTCACCAACATCGCACTCGACAAAGACGGCAGGCACCTGCTTGAGGGCGAGACTACAGTCACTTTTGCAGAGAGCGATAACAAGACCACGTTGACCTTGCGGACTCGCGCGGTCGGGCTTGTTCCGATAGCGATGCAAATGCTGGCTGGCATGGAAGCGGGTTGGACGCAGAGCATCGACAAGCTGGAAGAATTCGTGGGCCGCAGCGGCTGAACCCCTTCATACGAGCAACCACGTGATCCACGCGAGCAGCGCGGCAATCACCCAGATCGCCGCGGCTGTCCAGCGATTGCGCCGTGCTTCCGCCGCGCCAATGGCGGCAACGGTCTCCGGAGAAAGCACCAGGCCGTCGCGGGTCATGTCGTCAAGTTGATCGAGCAGCGATCCTGCGCGCGTGAGCAGGCTCGGCACCTGTCCGAGGAAACGGCCTATTTCGCCGGCGCCTTCGACTGCGTCCTCCAGCCTGCCGGCAGGGCCAAGATTGCGCGCGATCCATTCACGCACGACAGGGTCGGCCGTGCTCCACATGTCGAGCTTGGGATCAAGCGAACGAGCAACGCCTTCCACGACAACCATAGTCTTTTGCAGAAGAATCAATTCGGGCCGCGTGCGCATATCAAACAGGCCGGTCACCTCGAACAGCAGCATCAATAGCTTCGCCATCGAAATATCTTCGGCGGTGCGATTGTGGATCGGCTCGCCGATGGCACGAATGGCCTGGGCGAAGCTCTCGACAGAATGGTGGCGCGGCACATATCCGGCGTCGAAATGCACTTGCGCCGTTCGCTGATAGTCGCGGGTAATGAAGCCGAATAGGATTTCGGCGAGGAAGCGCCGCTCTTTCGGCCCCAGCCGTCCCATGATGCCGAAGTCGACCGCCACCAGCTTGCCGTCACTGTCAACGAACAGATTGCCTGGATGCATGTCGGCATGGAAGAAACCATCGCGCAAAGCGTGCCGCAGAAAGCTCTGGATCACACTGTGGCCCAGCGCCGGCAGATCAAAGCCTTTGGCTTGCAAAGCGCCGTGGTCGGTGAGGCGAATGCCGTCGATCCACTCCAGCGTCAGGACCTCACGCGCGGTACGATCCCAATCGACCGTCGGCACGCGAAAGTCAGGATCCTTACGCGTATTTTCCGCCATCTCGGAAGCGGCGGCGGCCTCCAGGCGGAAGTCCATCTCGATTGCGACTGAGCGTGCGAGCGTCGATACAACCTCGATCAGCCGAAGCCGCCGCGCTTCGGCTGAAAATGCTTCCGCCTTGCGCGCCGCAAAGAAGAAAGCATTGAGGTCGGATCCGAAGCGACGCTCGATACCGGGCCGCAGGATCTTCACTGCAACCGGCTTGCGCGCGCCATCGATCTCGATCTCGGCACGATGGACTTGTGCGATCGAGGCCGCGGCGACCGCCGGCCCGAAGCTTGCGTAGACCGAGGAAAGCGGTTTGCCAAAAGCCGAGGCGATGGTTGCCTCGGCCTCGCTTTGCGGGAACGGCGCCATCTTGTCCTGCAGACTTTCCAGGTCGTGCGCGATCGTGGCGCCGACCACGTCCGGCCGGGTGGCGAGGAATTGGCCGAGCTTCACGTATGTCGGCCCCAGCTTGGTCAGCGCGGCCGCCAGCCGGCTTTCGCCGCTTTTTGCGCTTGGCCGCTCGATCAGGCGGGCGATCGCAATGGCCGTCTTGGCCGGCAGCGGCAAAGGCCGCGTATCGACCAGCGCAAACACGCCCTCGCGCGCGAAAACAAAACCGGCGCGGGAAAGGCGGAGCAGATGGGAAATGGCAGCGATCACAATCGCCAGCCCGAGTGCAGGGCCACCACGCCGCCGGTCATCGGTGAAAATGACACGCGACGAAAACCGGCGGCTTCGATCATCGTTGCGAAAGCCTTCGGCTTTGGAAACTTTCGGATTGATTCGATGAGATACTGATAAGCCTCGCGGTCGCCGGTCACGACCTCTCCAACACGCGGAATGACCTGGAAAGAATAGAGTTCATAAAGGGCGTCGAGACCGGGTACGTCGACCGAAGAAAATTCAAGGCACAGGAACCGTCCGCCAATCTTGAGGACGCGATAAATTTCGTCCAGCGCCTGTCCAATGCGCGGCACGTTGCGGATGCCGAAGGCGATGGTCACGCAATCGAAGCTGCGATCGGGATAGGCAAGCATCTCGGCGTTGCCTTGTTCGAATGTCACGCCTTGATCGAACCCGCGTTCGCGCGCGCGTCCGCGGCCGACGTCGAGCATATCGGGATTGATGTCGCACACGAGGATGCGGGTGCCGGTTCCGCCGGCCTGCGCGATGCGGAACGCGACGTCGCCGGTTCCGCCAGCCAGATCGAGCACCCTGAAGTCGCGGGCATTTTTCGGCGGATTGACCGCCGTGACCAAAGCATCTTTCCATGCCCGGTGCAGACCGCCGGACATGAGATCATTCATCAGATCGTAACGCCGCGCGACCGAGTTAAAAACGTCGTTTACCCGACCTTGCTTGTCCTCGAGCGGCACGGTCTCGTAGCCGAAATGGGTCTGTTCGCTGCCGCGGGGCATGGCCAATTGTCCTTGTCGGGCAGGACCATAGCGCGGGTGGCTTGAGGGCGCTATGCATCAACGCGGGAGCGGTTAATCAATGCCGGAGTTGCCCGAAGTCGAAACCGTGCGCCGCGGACTGGCGCCTGCCATGGAAGGGCATCGCTTTACGAAGGTCGAAGTGCGGCGTGGCGATCTTCGCTGGCCGTTGCCCAAAGGTTTCGCCCAGAAACTGCAGGGCAAGACGGTTGAGGGACTGGGCCGCCGCGCGAAGTATTTATTGGCGGATCTTTCCTCCGGCGACGTGCTGCTGATGCATCTCGGTATGTCCGGTTCTTTCCGCGTCGGCAAGGACACTGCGCCGGGCCGTTATTATCACGAGCGTTCGAAAAGCATTACGCACGATCATATTATTTTTCACATGTCGAATGGCACGACGGTGACATTCAACGATCCGCGCCGCTTCGGTTCGATGAAGCTGGTGCCGCGCGTCAAACTGGAGAGCGAACCGCTGCTGCGCGGACTCGGGCCGGAGCCTTTGGGCAACGAATTCGATGCGGCGATGCTGGCAAAGGCCTGCGTGGGCAAGAAGACATCCCTCAAGGCGGCGTTGAGCGATCAACGTGTCGTCGCCGGTCTCGGCAATATCTACGTCTGCGAGGCGCTGTTTCGCGCGCAACTATCGCCCAAACGGCAAGCCTCGACCATTGCCGACCGCCACGGCAAACCGAACGAACGCGCGGAGAAACTGGTCGCTGCCATCAAGGCGGTCCTGATGGATGCAATCGAAGCCGGCGGCTCGTCGTTGCGCGATCATCGCCGCGCCGACGGTTCGCTTGGCGATTTCCAGCACAATTTTCGGGTCTATGATCGCGAGGGCGAGCCTTGCCCAAATTGTAAAGGCAAAATCAAGCGCATTGTGCAGGCTGGCCGTTCGACCTTCTATTGCCCGTCATGCCAGAAATAGGCACGCTACGCGACGTCAACGCCGAGGGATCTTTGTTATGCGCAAGTTTGGCCTGGTCGCCCTGACGTTCGCCGCTATTGTCGCCGCTGCCGCGCAAGCCGCGGATTTTCCCGATCACCCGATCCGTTTCATTGTTCCGCAAGCCGCCGGAAGCGCCACTGATACCGTCGCTCGCATTCTCGCCGCCGAACTGTCGAAAGAATTCGGCCAGCAGGTGATCGTCGATGATCGTCCGGGCGGCGCACTCACCATAGGTCTTGATCTGGTCGCGAAATCGGCACCGGACGGCTACACCATCGGGATGGGTCCAATTGGCGCGCTCGCCATCACGCGGCACATGGTGGCGAAGCTCCCCTACAACATCGAACGGGATTTCCAGCCGATTGCGCTGGTCGCGCGCGGACATTTGCTGCTTGCGGTCTCGCCGCATCTGCCGATCAATTCAGTAAAGGAGCTGATCGACTACGCGAAGAAAAATCCCGGCAAACTCACAAATGCCTCTTCCAGCAACGGTTCGCCCGGCCATGTCGGGGGCGAACTGTTCAAATACATGACCGAAACCGAAATTGTGCACGTGCCGTACCGCGGCGGGGCGCCGGCGATCACCGATTTGATCGCAGGTCATGTCGATCTCATGTTTGAAAGCCTGCAATCAATCGCGCCCTTTGCGCGCGATGGGAAGGTGCGCGCGCTTGGCGTCAGCGGTGCCGCCCGCTCGCCGGCATTTCCCGAATTGCCGACCATTGCGGAAGCCGGGGTGCCCGGATACGTGGCGCCGACCTGGACAGGCGTAATTGCGCCGGCCGGCGTGCCGCGGCCGATCGTGGACAAGCTCAATGCCGCGATCAACAAGGCGCTCACGTCGGAAGCTTTCAAGGAGAAGTTTGCCAAGATCGGCGACGAGCCGGCCGGTGGAACGCCGGAAGAATTTGCGGCAACAATCAAAGCCGATTCCGCGAAATGGGCCGAGGTCGTGCGCCGCTCCGGCGCAAGACTCGATTAAGCCAAGGATCATGTCATGACCTACCAGAACATTATTGTCGAAACGCAGGGCCGGGTTGGCATTATCCGTCTCAACCGTCCGCAAGCGCTCAATGCGCTTAACAAGGCGCTGATCGCCGAATTGACCCGGGCGATCGAGGCATTCGACGCCGACGACAAGATCGGCTGCATGCTGATCACCGGCAGCGACAAAGCTTTCGCCGCGGGAGCCGACATCAAGGAAATGGCGGACAAGCCATTTATCGAGGCCTATCTCGGCGATTTCGTTTCAAACTGGAATGCTGCGGCGCATGCGCGCAAGCCAATCGTCGCCGCGGTGGCCGGCTTTGCGCTCGGTGGGGGCTGTGAACTTGCCATGCAATGCGACATCGTCATTGCCTCGGAGACCGCTAAATTCGGCCAACCCGAGATCAAGCTTGGCGTCATTCCCGGTATCGGCGGTACGCAGCGGCTGGCGCGCGCGGTCGGCAAGGCCAAGGCCATGGACCTGATCTTGACCGGACGGATGATGGATGCGGCGGAAGCCGAGGAATCCGGATTGGTGGCGCGCGTGGTGCCATCTGCTGATTTGATGGCTGAGGCCATGAAGGTAGCCGAAACCATCGCCAACATGTCGCTGCCATCGGTGCTGGCGGCCAAGGAAGCCGTCAATCGCGCATTCGAAGGCGGGCTCTCGGAGGGCATGGCCTTTGAGCGGCGCATTTTCCATTCGTTATTTGCAACAGAAGATCAGAAGGAAGGCATGAAGGCCTTCATCGAGAAACGTCCGGCAAAATGGAAAAACAAATAGCTATTTGCGTACGCAAATAACTCTCACAACCGCCGCCTTCGCGGCGTCGCCTTCCGTTGCGGGTACAACGCTTTGCGCCGCCAAAAAGTCGCGGATGGTCTGGGCAGTGATAAGCCGCAGCGGCGGAACCGCCGGCTCGGCGCTGGCAAGCACGACATTTTGCATTTCCATCATGCCGAGGAATTGCCCTTGCGCGTCGAGGGCAGCGGCACCGGAAAAGCCGGCCATTGGGCCCGGCTGACGCAATTCGATCGCATCGCCGTCCGCGAGCCGTGCCTTGATCTCGGTGAGCTTCTTGGCGCCGCTTTGCTCTTTCGGGTCCGGGATGCCAACCAGGGTCACATCGCCTTTTTTCGGCGCTGCAGGACCCAGTGCGAGCGGTTCCAGCTTGCGCGGGCCGTAAATTCGCAACAGGGCCAAACTTGAATTCCCGTCTTCGGCAATACGCTCGGCATCGCCAAGACCGTCGGCGACGATCACCTGGCATCCGCTCACGAGCTTGCGTTCGGTAATGATGTGGCCACGGGAACTCACAATCAGTCCGTTCCCGTATTCGACCGATTTCATCGTCGTAGCGAAAAGCGAGTTACGTTCGGGGAACGGCGAGAAAGCGCTCACCATGGCCGCGGTCACCGGCGCGACAATAGTTTCCATCATTTGATCAAACAGCAGGGTGAAACCGCGGATTTCACCGTCACGCGCATACGCGCGCACAGAGAACATCTTCAGGCCTTGCAGGCCGGTGATAAAGAAGCTGTCGTCGCGCAACGCACTGGAATCGATTTTACGGGTGGACGGCTCTTTCTTTTGTTGCTCAAAGAGCGCAGCAAGCTTGAGTTCGGTATCCTTGAAGCGAAAGGTTTCGACCTGCACTTCGCCGTGCGCCGCAGACCAACGCGTCCCGTGCGCGGCATCGCGCACTTGGGGGACCAGTTTTATCGGCAGGCCAAGACGCGCACCCGTCGAGGGATCCGTGACGATGGTCCAGCCGAACTCGTCTTCGTGGCTTTTGGCGGCCGCCAGCAGGCTGGCCCGCTCGGTCGGCGAAAGCACACCCGTGATTTTTGTCCTCGCGCGTTTCTGGAAATTTTTTATCGCGGACATAAAGGGATCTTCACTATTGATCGAGCCTGTATAGTCACCCGACCATAGGAGCGCCGACTGGATTTTCAGACGTTCGCTATCAGAAATAATTGCCATCATATCCGTAGACGGCGCGGCTCCGGCCAATTCGGTTTTCAAGGCGGCCGTTTTTGCAGCCGCGGTTGCAGGCGCCGCAGTCTTTGGCGCGACGATTTTCGGAGCCGCAATCTTTGGCGCTGCAATCTTTGGCGCAGGGCGTCGCCCCGCCGGGGGTTTTGTTGCCTCGGCGGCCTGATCAGGCTTTGGTAGGATGCCAGGCGAATCCTGGGCCAGCGCCGGAACGGCGCCGAGCAGGAGCGCAAGCATCACCGAGAGTTCACCCAAGCGCATCGATTCGCGCCGTCCAAGCTTATTTTTGCGGTCACCTTAGCCGATGGAGGCGAGGGTGCAAGGCGGGCTGGGGACTTCTTCGCTGATGGTTACCGAGTGGCGCAACGTTTTGCGTGCGCGCGGTGTTTTGCAAAACCGGGTTCGCACGTTTTCCCGTCATGCGGTAGGTTAACCGTGATGCTTGATGCCAAAGAACTCGAACGATACGCCCGCCACATCGTGCTGCCCGAAGTGGGTGGACCGGGCCAGGCCAAACTCAAGCGCGCGCGCGTTCTGGTGATTGGTGCCGGCGGACTCGGGACGCCGGTGATGCTCTACCTTGCGGCCGCCGGAGTCGGCACGCTTGGTGTCGTCGACGACGACGACGTGTCGTTATCGAATCTGCAACGCCAGGTGATTTTCGCCACCAGCGATATTGGCAAGGCAAAAGTTGAAAGCGCCGGCGATGCAATAAAAAATCTCAATCCGCATGTGAGTGTCGAGCCACACCATGTGCGTCTGACGGCGGTCAATGCGCTCGACCTGATCAAGCGTTACGATATCGTGGCCGACGGGTCTGATAATTTCGCCACGCGGTATCTTGTTTCCGATGCCTGCTACTTTGCCAAAAAGCCTCTCGTAACCGCCGCGGTCGGCACCTTCGACGGATCGCTCACATCAATCCGCGCGCATGAGGCAAGGGCCGACGGCACGCGCAATCCGACTTATCGGTGCTTGTTTCCCGAGCCGCCGCCGGCGGGGACCGTGCCGGCTTGCGCGGAAGCCGGCATCCTTGGCGCGCTGCCGGGCGTTCTCGGCTCGATGATGGCGCTGGAGGTGATCCGCGAGATCGTCGGATTCGGCCAAGGTCTCGTGGGCCGCTTTGTCATGGTCGATGCCCGCTCGATGCGGTTCGAAACGCTGACCTATGCATGGGATCCCAAAAATCCCTTGTCAGGCGAGTCACCGACGATCAGGGATTTGTCGGTCCATAAATAATGCCGCTCGCGTCCGCGCAGGCATTAATTACAGCATCGAGGGCAGGACCCGATCCGGCGGGCGATGGCCGTCGATGAACGTCTTGATGTTGATAATGACTTTTTCGCCCATATCGATACGGCCTTCAATGGTCGCAGACCCGGTGTGCGGCAGCAGAACGACCTTGCCGGCGCGCGCGAGCTTGACCAGCTTTGGATTGACCGCCGGCTCGTGTTCGAACACATCGAGCCCAGCCCCGGCGATTTCACCGGATTCGATCAGGCGGGCAAGCGCGTTCTCGTCAATGACCTCGCCGCGTGACGTATTGACGATGAAGGCCTCGGGCCGAAGCATCTTGAGCCGTCGCGCCGAGAGCAAATGATATGTTGCCGGGGTGTGCGGACAATTGACCGACACGATATCCATGCGCGCGAGCATCTGGTCGAGGCTTTCCCAGTAAGTCGCGTCAAGCTCCTCTTCGATCTTTGGCGCCACCCGCCGCCGGTTGTGATAGTGGATCTGCAGACCGAATGCGCGCGCTCGGCGGGCGACGGCCTGGCCGATGCGCCCCATGCCGATGATACCGAGCCGCTTGCCCCAGATGCGGTGGCCGAGCATCCAGGTCGGAGACCAGCCCATCCAGTCCTTCTCCGCGGTCAGCACGTGGGAGCCTTCCACCAGCCGGCGCGGCACAGCCAGGATCAATGCCATGGTCATGTCAGCGGTGTCCTCGGTTAGCACGCCGGGCGTATTGGTAACGGTAATGCCGCGCTGAACCGCGGTTGCGACATCAATATTGTCGACACCATTGCCGAAATTCGCGATGAGCTTGAGTTGCTCGCCCGACTTGCTGAGGACCGAGGCATCAATCCGGTCGGTGACGGTCGGCACCAGGACGTCAGCGGTCTTCACGGCCTCGGCAAGCTGACTTTGAGTCATTGGCTTGTCGTCCGCGTTGAATCGGGTGTCAAAAAGTTCCCGCATTCGCAGCTCGATGGAATCGGGCAGCTTGCGGGTCACGATCACCAGCGGCTTCTTGCTTTTCGCCATCTGTTCTCAACCGCGGAAACTGGCGGTGGTACCGCCGGGAAGCGCGGATTTAGCCCACATTAACCGGGCTCGCCCACACTGCGCGTGAGGCGAAATCCGTGCTTTTTCCTACCAGATGGCCGTGACAACACAAAGCTTCCGCACCGCGCTCGGTGGCCTTGCACTGGCGGCCAGCATTCTGGCCGCGTGGCCGGCGCCCGCCTGGTCGGCCGGCGATCTTACCACTGGCTCCGTAAGCGGCTTTCCAATCCCGCGTTTCGTGAGCCTCAAGTCTGACCGGGTCAATGCGCGGTCGGGGCCAAATAAGGATCAGGACGTCCGTTGGGTCTATACCCATGTGGGCATGCCCGTGGAAATCACCGCGGAATTTGAGAACTGGCGCCGCATTCGCGATTGGGAGGGTGCGGAAGGCTGGGTCTATCACTCACTATTGTCGGGCAAGCGCACGGCCATGGTGGTGCCGAAGACGAAAGACGAGCTGGTCCCCCTCTATCAAAGCGCGGATATTGAATCGGCGGTTTCAGCCCGCCTGCAATCCGGTGTGCTCGGCGCAATTAAATCCTGCAACGGCAACTGGTGCCAGTTCAGCGGTAAGGGCTTTGACGGCTATATCCGCCAGGAACGCCTGTGGGGCGCCTATCCGAATGAGAAGGTGGAGTAATTTCGTCCTGAAATGAAACGCCCGGCGCGAGGCCGGGCGTCAAAAAACGGGCTCGGAGAGCGGCTACTTCTTCCGCCTTAGCCGCACAACAACATCAACACGCGCGATCTCAAAGCCTTCCGGCGGCGTCGGAGTCTTTCCGACGGCGACTTCAGCGTCCGGAATATCAAACACCACATCCTCGCCCTCGACGAAAAAGTGGTGATGGGCCGTCACGTTCGTATCGAAATAGGCCTTGGAACCATCGACCGCGACTTGTCGCAGCAGGCCGACTTCGGTGAACTGGTGAAGCGTGTTGTAAATGGTGGCAAGCGACACCGGCACCTTCGCGCGCGTCGCCTCCTCGTACAGCATTTCCGCCGTCAGGTGACGATCGCCTTTGCCGAAGAGGATCCAACCCAAGGCCATCCGTTGGCGGGTGGGACGCAAACCGACCTGGCGCAACATGGCTTTGACATCGTGCCAAGGACAACCTGTGAGCGCAGCACGTTCCGGAAAGTGTCCGGTGTCGGCCTTCATCTTCGGTAGCCCGAAGGTTCGCGTTGGCATCATTTTTGTTACACCTGAACGGCCGGCCCCTGGAGAAGCCAGCGAAGAACTTTGTATGCATCATATACGAAATCGACTTCGCAGATGCAACCGTTTCGCAATTGGCGGAAGTGCCCTATTGTCGCGGGTTTTAGACACAACCTGCGGGTTCATCCGCTGTCTCGCCATCTTTGCCCGCTAGCTTTGGTATGATACCAACTCGGGCATGGGAATTCAGCCAAGCCCCCTGCACGGGGAAGCGACGCCTATGGACAGTCGGCGGCACAGCTTCGAGTACGAAGATTTGCTCGCTTGCGGCCGCGGGGAACTCTTCGGCGCCGGCAACGCGCAGCTGCCGCTACCGCCGATGCTGATGTTCGATCGGATCGCGGAAATCAGCGAAGGAGGCGGCGAGCACGGCAAGGGGATGATCCGGGCCGAACTCGACGTAAAGCCGGATCTCTGGTTTTTCCTCTGCCACTTCAAAGGCGATCCGGTGATGCCAGGATGCCTTGGCCTCGACGCGCTCTGGCAACTGGTCGGTTTCTTTCTTGGCTGGCTGGGTGCGCCGGGCAAAGGCCGGGCGCTCGGTCTGGGCGAGCTGAAATTTTCCGGCCAGGTTTTGCCGTCGGTCAAAAAAGTTATCTATGGCATCGATATAAAGCGGGTCATGCGCTCGAAACTGGTGCTGGGGGTCGCCGACGGTTGGCTTTCGGCGGATGGCAACGTGATCTATCGTGCAAGCGACCTCAAGGTTGGCCTGTTCAAGCAGGACGTGGCGTTGCAGCCTGGCGGCGCTTGAGGCCAGCGGAGGGCCTTGCGGAAGTTCCTCGGCCGGCCAATCTTTGGCTCAATCAGCAGCAAACCGCGGCAGAAGTTTAAAGGTAATACGACTATGCGACGGGTCGTCGTCACCGGAATGGGCATTGTCTCATCCATCGGCAATAATACGCAGGAAGTGCTGGCGAGCCTGCGCGAGGCCAAGTCCGGCATCACGCATGCCGACGAATTTGCCAAACATGGCTTCCGCTGCCAGGTGCAAGGCATGCCGACCCTTGATCCGGCGGGATCGGTCGATCGCCGCGCCATGCGGTTTCTTGGCCAGGGCGCAGCCTGGAATCACGTCGCTATGGAACAGGCGATCCGCGATTCCGGTGTTGAAGAAAAGGACATTTCCAACCCTCGCACCGGCATTGTCATGGGGTCGGGCGGCCCCTCGACGATCGCGATCGTCGAAGCGGCCGATATCACCCGCGAAAAAGGTTCACCCAAACGCATCGGGCCGTTTGCCGTGCCGAAGGCAATGTCGTCCACCGCTTCGGCGACTCTCGCTACCTGGTTCAAGATCAAGGGCGTGAATTACTCAATCTCGTCCGCCTGCGCGACCTCCAATCACTGCATCGGCAATGGCGCCGAGCTTATCCAGTGGGGCAAGCAGGACATGATTTTTGCCGGCGGTTCGGAAGAGCTGAGCTGGACCATGTCGAACTTGTTCGACGCCATGGGTGCGATGTCGTCAAAATATAATGAAACGCCGCAGAAGGCCTCGCGCGCTTACGACGAACACCGTGACGGCTTTGTCATCGCTGGTGGTGCCGGTGTGCTTGTGTTGGAAGAACTTGAACACGCCAAGGCGCGGGGCGCCAAAATTTATGCCGAGGTGGCGGGCTACGGTGCCACATCCGACGGCCACGACATGGTTGCGCCATCAGGCGAGGGCGCGGTGCGCTGCATGAAAATGGCGCTGGAGACCGTAAAGCCGCCGGTCGATTATATTAATCCGCATGCCACCGCGACGCCGATCGGCGACCTGAAGGAAATTGAGGCGATCCGCGAGGTGTTCGGCGCCAAGTCCCCGCCGATTTCGGCGACAAAATCGCTCACCGGCCATTCGCTGGGCGCGGCCGGCGTGCAGGAAGCGATCTATTCGTTGTTGATGATGAGCAACGGCTTCATCTGCGAAAGCGCCAATATTGAAAACCTCGATCCCGCCTTTGCCGACATGCCGATCGTGCGTGAGCGCCGGGACAACCTGAAGCTCGGCTGCGTCTTGTCAAATTCCTTCGGTTTCGGCGGTACCAACGCGTCGGTGGTGTTCAAGCGGCTGGATGCATGACCGTTTTGTCCGCCGCCCTGTCATCGGATTGTCGTCTGCCGGCCATAGATGGGCTCCCGGCGCGCAACGCGATTCGATTGGATGCATCGCATGAACAAGCCTGTCTCGCCGTCCTTCATTCATTCCCTTCCGCGCAGGTCAACCACCATGGCTGATCAGCGCGTTGCTCCGCGTGGCACGCTCATGCAGGGCAAGCGCGGCCTGATCATGGGGGTTGCCAACGATCATTCCATCGCCTGGGGCATCGCGCAGATGCTGGCGTCGCACGGCGCGCAGCTCGCTTTCACCTATCAGGGCGATGCGCTCGCCAAGCGGGTGAAGCCGCTCGCCGAGCAGGCCGGGTCGTCTTTCGTGATGCCCTGTGACGTCGAAGACATTGCGTCAGTCGATGCGGTGTTCAGTTCGATCAGGCAGCAATGGGGCACGATGGATTTTCTCGTGCATGCCGTCGCCTTCTCCGACAAGAATGAATTGAAGGGCCGCTACGCCGATTCCACGCGCGAGAACTTCATCCGCACGATGGTGATTTCCTGCTACGCGTTCACCGAGGCCGCCAGGCGTGCGGCGGCGCTGATGCCCAATGGCGGCGCCATGATCACCCTCACCTACAACGGCGGCTTGCGGGCCATGCCGAACTACAACGTGATGGGCGTTGCAAAGGCGGCGCTGGAAGCTTCGGTACGCTACCTTGCAGTCGATTTCGGAGCGCAAAAAATCCGCGTCAACGCGATTTCGGCGGGTCCGATCCGCACGCTCGCCGGCGCCGGTATCACCGATGCGCGCTATATGTTTGCATTCCAGCAGAAACATTCTCCGCTCGGCCGCGGGGTGACGCTGGAGGAACTCGGCGGCGCCGGCGTTTATCTCCTGTCCGATCTTTCCAGTGGCGTGACCGGCGAAGTGCACTTCGTCGACTCCGGATACAACATCATCGCGATGCCGCAGCCTGATGCGTTGAAAGCCTCGGGCGCAACGGACGACACCGGCAACGGGAAATAAGTTTCCACCGGGTGCGAAATGAAAACGGCCGGGGATTCCCCGGCCGCTTCGTTGAGCAAAGATCAGGCGAGGTCGAAACGATCAAGGTTCATCACCTTGGTCCAGGCTTTGACGAAGTCCTCCACGAACTTCTCCTTCGAGTCCCTGCACGCATAGACCTCCGCGATCGCGCGGAGCTGCGAGTGCGAACCGAAGATCAGATCGACGCGCGTACCCGTCCACTTGAGCGTATTCGTCTTGCGGTCGCGGCCCTCGTACACATTGTCGCCGGCGGCCTGCCACTGCGTGCTCATGTCGAGCAAGTTGACGAAGAAGTCGTTCGTCAACTTTCCGGGCTTCTTGGTGAAGACACCGTGCTTGGATCCGTCGGCATTGGCACCGAGCACACGCAGACCGCCGAGGAGAACGGTCATCTCGGGGGCCGTCAGCCGCAGCAATTGCGCGCGGTCGACCAGCGCCTCCTCGGGTCCCATGAATTGTCGCTTGCCGCTGACGTAGTTGCGAAAGCCGTCCGCACGTGGCTCGAGCGGCGCAAAGGAGTCGACGTCGGTTTGCTCTTGTAAAGCGTCCATGCGCCCCGGCATGAAGGGCACCTTCACCTTGTGCCCGGCATCCTTGGCGGCCTTCTCGATCGCTGCGCAGCCGCCGAGGATGATCATGTCGGCAAGCGAGACCGTCTTGCCGAATTTCTTCCGCACCGTCTCGAGCTTTTGCAGAACCGAATTGAGCTTGCCGGGCTGGTTGACCTCCCAGTCCTTCTGCGGGCTGAGACGAATGCGCGCGCCGTTTGCGCCGCCCCGCTTGTCGGAACCGCGGAACGTTGATGCCGACGCCCAGGCAGTCGAGACAAGCTGCGATACCGTCAGGCCCGAGGCGAGAATCTTTCTCTTGAGCGCGGCGATATCCTTGTCGCCGATCAGCTTGTGATTGACTGCCGGGATCGGGTCCTGCCAGATCAGAACCTCCTTCGGAACGAGCCGGCCGAGATAGCGCGCGCGGGGGCCCATGTCGCGGTGCGTGAGCTTGAACCAGGCGCGGGCGAACGCGTCGGCAAAATCATCCGGGTTCTCATAGAAGTGCCGCGAGATTTTCTCGTAGGCGGGATCAAATCGCAGCGAGAGATCCGTCGTCAGCATGGTCGGCACATGCTTCTTTGAATTGTCGAAGGCATCCGGGATGGTGGCTTCCGCGCCTTTCGCCTTCCACTGTTTCGCGCCGGCTGGACTTTTGGTCAGCTCCCATTCGTTTTCGAACAGGTTCTTGAAAAAGAGGTTGCTCCACTTTGTTGGCGTCTGCGTCCAGGTCACTTCCGGGCCGCCGGTGATCGCGTCGGCGCCGATGCCGGTTGCGTATTTGCTCTTCCAGCCGAGCCCCTGATCCTCAAGCGCGCCGCTCTCCGGCTCCGGGCCGATCAGCGACGGATCGCCCGCGCCATGCGTCTTGCCAAAGGAGTGGCCGCCGGCAATCAGGGCCACGGTCTCCTCGTCGTTCATCGCCATGCGGAAGAACGTTTCGCGGATGTCCTTGGCCGCCGCGAGCGGATCGGGATTGCCGTTAGGCCCTTCCGGATTGACATAGATCAGGCCCATCTGCACGGCGCCGAGCGGCTCCGCAAGCTGGCGTTCGCCGCTATAGCGCTCGTCGCCCAGCCATGTCCCTTCAGGACCCCAAAAGAGTTCTTCCGGCTCCCAGACATCGGCGCGTCCGCCGGCGAAACCGAACGTCTTGAAGCCCATCGATTCGAGCGCGACATTGCCGGCAAGAATCATCAGGTCGGCCCAGGAGATTTTCTCGCCGTACTTCTGCTTGATCGGCCACAGCAGCCGGCGCGCCTTGTCGAGGTTCGCATTGTCAGGCCAGGAGTTGAGTGGCGCGAAGCGCTGCTGTCCGGCGCCGGCGCCGCCGCGGCCATCAGTGATGCGGTAGGTGCCCGCACTGTGCCACGCCATACGGATCATCAGCCCGCCGTAGTGGCCGAAGTCCGCGGGCCACCATTCCTGCGAATTTGTCATCAGGGCGCGCAGGTCCTTGATGAGGGCCTTCAGGTCGAGGCTCTTGAACGCCTTGGCGTAGTCGAAACCCTCGCCCATCGGATCGGACAAATTCGAGTTCCGATGGAGCATCTGGAGATCCAGCGTGTCCGGCCACCAGTCCCGGTTGGCGTGTCCGCGGATGAACGGGCACTTGCCCGCGCTCTTGTCATCAGTCTTGGCGTCCATGTTTCTCTCCGATCGCGTTCGGCGTGATTGTTCGCGTTGTTGTGTGTGCGGGTGAAATCCGGTTGTTTTGTTGGATGCAGATGCGGGTTTTTTAGGTCCGGCGTACGATCAGGTCTAATCGTATTGATTGGCCGAGGCGATAAGCCTAACTTATCGATATGATCACCTTGCGCCAGTTGCGTTATTTGACGTCACTTGCCCGTCACCGGCATTTCGGGCGAGCGGCGGAGGATTGCGCCGTGACCCAGCCGGCATTGTCGATGCAGGTTCGTGAGCTCGAGCGCGAGATCGGCGCCGAGCTGGTGGAACGGCGGCCGGGTGAAATCACGCTCACCGACACCGGGCTTGAGGTCGCCGTGCGTGCCGAGCGCATCCTTGTCGCCACCCGCGACCTGGTCGATTTTGCACGCCACCGCGATGTACTCAGCGGGCCGCTCAAGCTCGGCATCATCCCGACTCTGGCGCCATACGTCCTGCCGCGCGTGCTGCCGCGCCTGCAGTCGACGCACCCGCGCCTGCGGCTCGAAGTGCGCGAGACCCAAACAAGGATCCTGCTCGACGAACTTGCACGCGGCGAACTCGACTGCGTCATGCTGGCGCTTCCGGCGGAGGGGGCCGATGTCGATACGCTGAAGCTTTTCGACGATCCGTTCCTGCTAGCCGTGCCTGCTGCCGACAAATTGCAGCCGCGGGGTCGCGTCGGCGTTGCTGATGTTGACCAGCGGCACCTGATTCTGCTGGAGGAAGGACATTGCCTTCGCGATCAGGCTTTGGCTTTCTGCGCCACCGCTCGACGGGACGTGCCTGCAGGTCTTGGCGCTACTTCGCTTGCAACTGTCATGCAAATGGTGGCGAACGGTTATGGTGTCACCCTGGTGCCAGAAGTCGCTGCGGAGGTCGAAGTGCGAGACGACCGTGTAAGGCTGTTACGGTTTGCCGATCCGGAGCCGAATCGGACGATCGGCTTGGCCTGGCGGCGTACCTCGCCCCGCCGCAAGGATTTCGAGGCGTTGGCGACTGTTGTGCTCGAAGCCACAGGTTCGGCATCAAGGCTACCCGGCCGCAAAATGAAGGTTGGCTGATGGTTGAGTTCGCGAATACGCCGTTGCTCCGAGTAGCCTACGAATCAGGAGGGCCGCAAGCCGGCTATCCGGTTTTTCTTTTGCACGGCTGGCCGGATGACGTGCGCACTTTCGACAAGGTGGCGCCGGCTTTGCAGCAGAATCGATTTCGTACCATCACGCCTTACCTGCGGGGTTTCGGTCCGACCACTTTCCTTTCTGAGGATACGATGCGCTCTGGTGAAATGGTCGCGATGGCGCAAGATGTTCTCGACCTTGCCGATGCGCTGAAGCTGAAGACATTTGCCGTCGTCGGTCACGACTGGGGCGCTCGCATCGCGTATGCGCTGGCTGCGACCGCGCCTGAACGCGTCACGCGCATATGCGCTCTCTCGGTCGGGTGGCAGCCCGGCGAGCTCACGACGCCTTCGTTGGAACAGGTGCGGAAATACTGGTACCAGTGGTTCATGGCGACGGAACGTGGAGCAGACACCGTACGCCGCGATCGCAAGGCGTTTGCGCGCATTCAGTGGCAAACCTGGGCGCCAAAAGGCTGGTTCAAGGAATCCGAGTTTGAAACGACCGCCAAATCCTTTGAAAATCCGGATTGGCCCGTCATCACCGTGCACTCGTATACCGTCCGCTGGGGCGAGGCAGAGAAGGACCCGCGGTACCGCGATCTCGACCGGCGGGCGAAATCCGCGCGGACGATTTCGGTGCCGACCCTCATGATCCAGGGCGGCGCTGACGGCGTCACCCTGCCGGACACAACCGATGGAAAAGAGAAATACTTCACCGGCGGTTACCAACGCCACGTGCTCGACGGCGTCGGTCATTTTCCAACGCGCGAAGCACCCGACGCCGTCAATGGTCTGGTGATCGGTTTCCTCAAGGCAAAATAAAAAGGGCGGCACCGGGCCGCCCTTTTTGCCGTCTTATGTTCCGGTCGTTACTCGGCGCCGCCGGCCGCCTCGCGCGGCTGCTCGCTGCCCTCGGCCCGTTGCTTGCCTTCGATATCCTCGCCGGTGGCCTGGTCGACCGCCTTCATGGACAGACGCACCTTGCCGCGCTCGTCCACGCCCAGCAGTTTCACCTTCACCTTGTCGCCTTCCTTGACGACGTCGGTGACCTTGTTCACCCGGCGCGGGGCGAGCTGGCTGATATGGACCAGACCGTCCTTGGCGCCGAAGAAATTCACGAAGGCGCCGAAATCCATCACTTTAACGACAGTGCCTTCGTAGATATGGCCGACTTCCGGATCGGATGCGATCGACTTGATCCAGTTGATCGCCGCCTTGATCGACTCGCCATTGGCGGACGCGACCTTTACCGAGCCGTCGTCCTCGATATTGATCTTGGCGCCGGTCTTTTCGACGATCTCGCGGATCACCTTGCCGCCGGTGCCGATCACTTCGCGGATTTTGTCGGTCGGTATTTTGAACGTCTCGATGCGCGGCGCGTGCTCACCAAGTTCGGCGCGCGCAGCGGTGAGCGCCTTGCTCATTTCGCCGAGAATGTGCATGCGGCCGTCCTTCGCCTGAGCGAGTGCGACCTTCATGATCTCTTCGGTAATGCCGGCGATCTTGATGTCCATTTGCAGGGATGTAACTCCCTGTTCGGTGCCGGCCACCTTGAAGTCCATGTCGCCGAGATGGTCCTCGTCGCCGAGGATGTCGGAGAGCACCGCGAAGCGCTTGTCTTCGAGAATCAGGCCCATGGCGATGCCGGCGGTCGGCCGCTTGAGCGGCACGCCCGCGTCCATCAGCGCCAGGGATGAGCCGCAGACGGTGGCCATCGATGACGACCCATTCGATTCCGTGATCTCGGAAACGAGGCGGATCGTGTAAGGGAATTCCACCGCCGACGGCAGCATCGGGTGGATCGCACGCCAGGCAAGCTTGCCGTGGCCGATCTCGCGCCGGCCGGGTGCGCCCATGCGGCCGGTTTCGCCCACCGAATAAGGTGGGAAGTTGTAGTGCAGCAGGAACGTCTCTTTGTACGTCCCCTGCAGCGCATCGATGAATTGCTCGTCCTCCGATGTGCCGAGCGTCGCGACCACGAGAGCCTGCGTTTCACCGCGAGTGAACAGCGCCGAGCCGTGTGTCCGTGGCAGTACGCCGACCTCCGCCACGATCGGACGCACGGTCTTCAGGTCACGGCCGTCAATGCGCTTGCTGGTGTCGAGGATGTTCCAGCGCACGATCTTGGCTTCGAGCTCCTTGAACACGCCGGCAACCGCGAGCTTGCCGTGCTTGGGTTCGGCGCCTTCCGGGAAGAAATGCGCCATCACCTTTTCCTTGACGGCGGCGACAGCGTCCTGACGATCCTGCTTGCGCACGATCGAATAGGCCGCGCGCAAATCCTTCTCGGCGAGACCGAGGATTTCCTTTTCCAGCGCTTTGTCGTCGGAGACGACGAGCTCGCGCGGTTCTTTCGCGGCCTTCTCGGCAAGCTTGATGATCGCCTCGATCACCGGCTGGAAGTGCCGGTGTCCGAACATCACCGCGCCCAGCATGATCTCCTCGGACAATTCCTTGGCCTCCGATTCAACCATCATCACGGCGTCCTGCGTGCCGGCGATGACGAGATCGAGTTGGCTCTCGGGCATTTCGTCGAGGGCTGGATTGAGCACGTATTCGTTGTTGATGAAGCCGACGCGGGCGCCGCCAATCGGGCCCATGAACGGCACGCCGGACAACGTCAGCGCAGCAGACGCGGCGACCATGGCAACGATGTCGGGGTCGTTTTCCATGTCGTGCGAGAGCACGGTTACGGTCACCTGCGTATCGCAGCGCCAACCGTCGGCGAAGAGCGGCCGGATCGGACGGTCAATCAGACGCGAGGTGAGCGTGTCCTTTTCGGTGGGGCCGCGCTCGCGCTTGAAATAGCCGCCGGGAATTCGACCGGCCGCGTAATATTTCTCCGTATAGTTGACGGTCAACGGAAGAAAATCGATTCCTTCCTTTGGCTGCTTCGCCGCCACGACCGCCGCGAGGACGGTGGTTTCGCCGTATGTAGCGAGCACGGCCGCATCGGCCTGCCGCGCGATCCTCCCGGTCTCGAGAGTTAGCTTGCGCCCACCCCAATCGAGTTCAACGCGATGGATATCAAACATTTTATATTTCTCTCATGGTTTCTGGCGAGCCCCGAAAGCCATGAGCAAGACGGCGAGAAGCTGTCGTGTGTCACCGCAGTGCGGTAGGCAACAGCGTCCGGCGATCCTGCCATGGCGTTCGAACCTTGCCTTGTCGCAAGAGACGATCCTTATCGGCTCTTGCCAAATTGCCGACCGCGCCTATCGCCGCCGGCTCAATCGAGCGAACGCGTCCATCGCGTCCACTGCACGAAACGCGTAGGGCGTCGTGCCCTGCGCGGAATAAATCATCGGCGGATGCCGAGTTTCTCAATCAAGTTCTTGTAGCTCGCCTCATCAGTGCGGCGCAGGTAATCGAGCAACTGGCGACGCTGGCCCACCATTTTTAGCAATCCACGACGGGAGTGATTGTCCTTGACGTGGGACTTGAAATGTTCGGTGAGATTATTGATGCGCTCGGACAAGATCGCCACTTGTACTTCCGGCGACCCTGTATCTCCGGGCTTTTTCGCATACGTCTTGATTACTTCGGCCTTGCGACCGGCGGCCACCGACATCGGTCATCCTTTCTTACGCCCGGCTCTGCCCATCAGGCCGGCGAGGTTGAACACGCGCTTGGGGACGATTTCGCCACTATCCAGTTCGGCCAGAGCCAACAACTGGCCCGATGCCGTAACGTAGATTGTGCCGCGGAAATTGGGTGCGTCCCGTCCGCGCAACAAAACGGCCTGGCCTCGCTGAAGCCTCGCCGCGTCTGCCCGGCTGACGGCCAGCGCCGGGATGTCGTCCAGCGCGGTCTCGACGGGCATGAGTGCGTCGGCGAGGCTTGCCTCGCCGGACGCGGCTCTATGGCATAGAGCCTCCAATTGTTCCAGCAAAATCATGGTTTCTTCGCCAAATGGCCCGACTCGGGCACGCCGTAGAGCGCTGACATGGCCAAAACAGCCCAAAGTCCGGCCAAGATCGCGGGCGAGCGAACGCACATAGGTGCCTTTGCCGCATTCGGCCTCGAGGACCGCGTGATCGGGGTCGCGATTGCCGACGAGCTCCAGCCGCCTGATCTCCACCGGGCGGGCGGCCAGCTCCACCGTTTCGCCGTCGCGCGCAAGATCGTAGGCGCGTTCGCCTTCGATCTTGATGGCGGAATAGCGCGGCGGCACCTGCTGGATGGATCCGGTAAATGTCGGCAACAGTGTCCGGATCGCATCGGCGGACGGCCTCTGATCGCTGCGCGCGACCACGCGCCCCTCCGCGTCGTCAGTATCGCGCTCTTCGCCCCAGCGAACCGTGAACTGGTAGAGCTTACGACCATCCATCACGAACGGAACGGTCTTGGTGGCTTCACCGAGCGCAATGGGCAGTGCGCCCGACGCAAGGGGGTCGAGCGTGCCGGCGTGGCCGGCGCGCCGCGCGGCCAATAGACGTTTCACCACGCTCACCGCATGCGTCGATGTCATACCGACCGGCTTGTCGAGTACGACCCAGCCATGCACGTCATGCTTGTCGCGCTTTTTCTGTTTAGGCCTTGCTTGCGCAGCCGCGCCTTGAGATGCCGCCTTGCGCAGCTCCTCGGCGTGAGGCCGGTCAAGATATTTCAGATCGTCTTCGGTCACTGGCCGTCCTCATCGTGTTCCAAGTCGCGTTTTACTTCCGGCGAGCGCAGCAGCTTCTCGATGCGTTCGGCTTCGGCGAAGCGATCGTCGATGCGAAAACGGATATCGGGCGCGAATTTCAGATTGATGCGGTGGGCTATCTCAGCGCGCAGAAATTTCTTGTGTCGTTCGAAGGCCGCGACCACTTCTTCGGCGTCGCGTCCGCCAAGCGGCATCACGTAGATAGTGGCGATACGCAAATCGGCGCTCATGCGAACTTCTGGCACGGTAATGAGATGGCCCTCGATCACGGGGTCATGCACATCGCCGCGCGTGAGCATCTCGGCCATCGCATGTCGCACCAATTCGCCGACGCGCAGCTGACGCTGCGAACCTCCCGGCGGTGAATCGCGGTGACTTTGTCTGTGCCGTGGCATTTCGTCCTGAAACTTTCAATTCGCCATGGCCGGGTTTGTCCCGGCCATCCACGTCTTGCTTCCTTCATCGAAGAAAGTCGTGGATACCCGGCGCAAGGCCGGGCATGACAGCGGAGAAGGGAGGAGGGATATCGGTCGCACGCCTGAGATTTGGACTCACAGCGAGCGTTGAATCTGCTCCACCCGGTAGCATTCGATCACATCGCCTTGCCGCATGTCCTGGTAGTTTTCGAAGGCCATGCCGCATTCCATGCCGGCGCCAACTTCGCGCACGTCATCCTTAAAGCGCTTGAGTTGCGATAGTTTCCCTTCGTGAATAACGACATTGTCACGAATCAGCCGCACGTTGGCGCCGCGCTCCACGGTTCCGTCGGTAACACGGCAGCCCGCGATGTTGCCGACCTTGGAAACCTTGAAGATCTCCAGGATCTGCGCATTGCCTAGCATGGTCTCGCGCAGCGTCGGCGGCAGAAGGCCCGACATCGCTTTCTTAACGTCATCCACCAGATCGTAGATGATATTGTAGTAACGAATTTCGATACCGGCCCTCTCTGCCGCTTCGCGGGCTTCCTTGTTGGCGCGCACGTTGAAGGCGATGATCGGAACACCCGAAGCTTCCGCCAGGGTAACGTCCGACTCCGAAATGCCACCGACGGCGGAATGCAGCACCCGCGCGGCGACCTCGTCCGTGGCAAGTTTGTCGAGTGCGCCGATAATGGCTTCAACCGAGCCCTGCACGTCGGCTTTGATCACCAGCGGAAATTCCTTGCGACCCGACGTCTTGGCCTGCGCCATCATTTGTTCGAGCGAGCCGCGCATGCCGGTGGCACGCGCCGCCGTCTTCTCGCGCTTCTGCCTGGCCCGGTAGTCGGTAACTTCACGGGCACGGGCTTCGTTTTCGACCACGGCGAGACGATCGCCGGCATCGGGTGTACCCGAGAAGCCGAGCACTTCGACCGGCATTGACGGTCCGGCACTGTTGATGGGTTCGCCGGTGTCGGACACCAGGGCGCGCACGCGCCCCCATTCGGCGCCGGCCACCACGAGATCGCCGACCCGTAAAGTGCCGCGCTGGATCAGCACGGTCGCCACCGGTCCGCGGCCACGATCGAGCTTGGCCTCGATCACGGTCCCTTCCGCCGCGCGTTGCGGATTGGCTTTGAGGTCGAGGATTTCCGCCTGCAAACCGATCATTTCGAGCAGCTTGTCGATATTCGTCTTCTTGGTGGCGGACACTTCCACGTCCACCACCTCGCCGCCCATGGATTCGACCTGGATCTCGTGTTGCAGAAGTTCGGTGCGCACGCGGTCTGGCTTGGCGTCTGGCTTGTCGATCTTGTTGATGGCGACGATGATCGGCACCTTCGCCGCCTTTGCATGGTGGATCGCCTCGACCGTTTGCGGCATCACGCCATCGTCGGCGGCGACGACAAGCACCACGATATCGGTGACTTTGGCGCCGCGCGCACGCATGGCAGTGAAGGCCGCATGACCGGGTGTGTCGATGAATGTGATTTTGGCACCTGAAGGCGCAGTCACCTGGTACGCACCGATATGCTGGGTGATGCCGCCGGCTTCACCCGCCGCCACGTCGCTCGATCGGATTGCATCGAGCAGCGACGTCTTGCCGTGGTCGACGTGGCCCATAACGGTGACGACGGGGGCGCGCGCTTCCAGCCGCGCGGGTTCGTCCGCTACGTCGAACAATCCCTCTTCCACGTCGGCTTCAGCGACGCGACGCACGCTGTGGCCCATTTCCTCGGCGATAAGCTGGGCGGTATCGGCGTCGATCACGTCGTTGATCGTGACCATCTGGCCTTGCTTCATAAGCAGACGGATGACGTCGACAGCGCGCTCGGACATGCGGTTGGCGAGATCCTGGATGCTGATCGCTTCCGGAATCGTTACCTCGCGCACAAGTTTTTCTTTCGGCTCGTTGGAGGCAATCCCTTTGAGCCGTTGCGTGCGCCGGCGGAACGACGCGACCGACCGTTCGCGTACTTCGTCGGCACGCAAGGCATTCACGAGCGTAAGACGGCCGCGCTGTTTCTCAGCCCCACCGCGCGGAGCGGGACGCGGAGCGGCGGTGGGACGCGCGGCGCCCGGACGCCGCGGCGAACGGGGCCCTTCGTCGTCATCAGCTTCGAGCGCGAGACGCGCTGCCGGCCCGCCGCGCGGAGTCTCTTCCACACCGAAGCGCTTTTTGGCGACCTCGCCGGCCTTACGTTTGGTTTCCTCGTCGTGCTTGCGACGTTCTTCCTCGTCGCGCTTGCGTGCCTCCGCCGCCTCGCGCTCGGAGCGGTCGACGACCTCGCGGCTGGCGCGACGGCGAGCTTCCTCTTCGGCAATCTTGCGCTCTTCAGCCTCGCGTACGCGAGAGTCGGCGAGTGCATGCGCGCGCGCGTTACGCTCTTCTTCGGTCAGAGTGCGCAGCACGACGCCGGATTTCGGCTTTGTCGCCGCGTCCGCTTGACTCAAGCCCGCGCTCGCGGCCGGCGCGGCCCTCTTCGCCGAAGGAGCCTTTTTTACTTCGACAGGAGGTGCCGGCTCCGCCTTGGCTTCCCCCGGCCCGCCGACCGTGCGGCGTTTGACCTTCTCGACCACAACCTGCTTGCTGCGGCCATGACTGAAGCTCTGGCGCACCACGCCCGTCTCGGTGCGCGGCTTGAGTGTCAGCGTCTTGCCTGTGACGCTGAGCTTTTTCTCGCCGGGGTTCTTCGTTTCGCTCATTCCGTACTGTGTCCTTATGCGCCTTCCGTCGGCGCATGCGCGCTAACTACATCGGGCGAAGTTCCGGTCCGAAAGCGCGTCAAACGCGCGACGCGCGCAAGAAAAGTCTCGCTTCCAGGCCCGGCAAGCAGGGCTGCATGTACCACATTTGGACGGTTCAATGCCAAATCCAATTGGGCACCACTAAACGTATCGATCACCACGATTTCTCGCGATTCTCCGGTCGTATTGCGGTGCAGGGCGGCCGCCAACTTGCGCTTGCCGTCGTCTCCGGCGTCGGCCGCATGGATCAACGCCAGAATGTCATCCTGGCCAGCCGCCGCTTCCACCCTGGAAAAACCACTGACCACCGTCCCGGCCTTGCCGGCGATTGCCAGCGCGTCGAGGGCGGCTCGTTCAATCATCGCTTCTGTCTGCGCGGCCAGTTTGGGCGCAACCCGCACATCCCGTTTAAAGCCGCGGGCGAAGATGTTTCGCTTGATGGCGTCTTCGATAGCGGCACGGGTCGCGGTCACCCAGATGCCACGGCCGGGCAACTTGCGTTTGACGTCGGGTACCGCTTCTCCGTCCGGGCCCACCACGAAACGCACCATTTCGGCCGCCGGTTTGAGCTCGCGCGTAAGCGCGCAGGTACGCACAGCCCCCGCGGCGACGCTGGTCGCCCCGTGGTCGAGTTCGTTGTCCTGCGCGACTGCCAGCATTGCCGTTTCCGATCTCCTTATGCCTGCGGCGCTTCTTCCGGCGCCGGCTCAGCAGGCGCTGGCGGCGGGGCAAGCTCCGCCTCCGTCACCCAACCGGCCTTGAGCCGTGCCTGCATGATCATAGCTTCAGCGTCCTCGCGCGAAACACCCAATCCATCGAGGAAGCCCGGCTCATGTTTGCTTTCGCCGTCCTTGCGCTCGGTCCAGCCGGTGAGATCGTCGGTGGCGCAGCCGGCAAGGTCTTCCACGGTTTTCACGCCGTTCTCGCCGAGCGCGACCAGTATCTTTGTGGTTATACCGGGCACATCCTTGAGTTCGTCTGCAACGCCCAGTTCGACGCGTTTGGCATCGAGCTCCGCCTCCTGCTGGGCAAGATACTCTTTGGCACGCTCCTGAAGTTCGCGTGCGGTGTCGGCATCGAAACCTTCGATTCCGGCAATTTCCTTTTCGTCCACCAGCGCGAGCTCTTCGATCGAACCGAACCCTTCCGAAGCGAGCAACTGACCGACCACCTCGTCGAGATTGAGTGCCTCGACAAAGACCTTGGTGCGATTCTCGAACTCGGCCTGGCGGCGTTCGGATTCTTCCTGTTCCGTCAAGATATCGATGTCCCAGCCGGTAAGCTGAGAGGCGAGCCGCACATTCTGGCCGCGTCGTCCGATCGCGAGAGACAACTGTTGATCCGGCACCACGACCTCGATGCGCTCCTTGTCTTCATCGAGCACGACCTTGGCAACTTCCGCCGGAGCCAATGCGTTCACCACAAAGGTGGCGATGTCGGGCGACCACGGAATGATATCGATCTTCTCGCCCTGCAATTCGTTGACGACCGCCTGCACGCGCGAGCCGCGCATGCCGACGCAGGCGCCGACGGGATCGACCGAAGAATCGCGCGAGATCACCGCAATCTTGGCCCGTGAGCCGGGGTCGCGGGCGACGGCCTTCACTTCCACGATGCCATCGTAAATTTCCGGCACTTCCTGCGCGAAGAGTTTGGACGTGAATTGCGGATGCGTGCGCGAGAGGAAAATCTGCGGACCGCGCGGTTCGCGCCGCACGTCGTAGATGTAGGCGCGAATGCGGTCACCGTTGCGGAAAACTTCGCGCGGCAGCAGTTCGTCGCGCCGCACGATCGCCTCGCCACGGCCGAGATCGACCACGACGTTGCCGTACTCGACGCGCTTGACGATGCCGTTGACGATATCGCCGATGCGATCCTTGTATTCGGCATATTGCCGGTCGCGCTCGGCTTCGCGTACCTTCTGCACGATCACTTGCTTGGCCGATTGCGCGGCGATGCGGCCGTATTCGAGCGGCGGCAGGGGGTCCGCAATTGTGTCGCCGACTTGCGCAGCCGGATGACGCTTGCGCGCTTCTTCGAGCGTGATCTGGTTGGACGGGTTCTCGACGGCCTCGACCACAAGCATATGGCGGGTGAGGCGCAGATCGCCGGTCTTTGGCTCGATTTCCGCATGCACGTCGGTTTCCGCGCCATAACGGGAGCGTGCCGCCTTGGCGATCGCATCTTCCATCGCCGCAATCACAATTCCTCGGTCGATCGCCTTTTCACGCGCAACTGCGTCGGCGATTTGCAACAACTCGAGCCTGTTGGCGCTGACAGCCATAGCTCACTCTCCTCCTTTGGCGGCAACCCTTTGCGGGCGGTGCCGTGAATGTCTCTCTTCGCGTCGTTCTTCCTTGCGCGCCGCGCGCGCTTGGCGCTTGGCGGCCTTCTCGCGCCGCAAGGCTTGTGACACCAGTTCGTCGGTGAGCACCAGCTTTGCTTCGCCCATTTCCTCAATCGGAAGCAGCACCTCGGCTTCCTCGCCTTGCGCGGCATCGTCACGATGCAGGCGCGCGGCATCACCTTCAGTTCCCGTGAGAGTTCCGCGGAATCGTTTGCGGCCGCCGACGGGGATTTCCATCTCGATCTTGACGAGATGGCCTGCATAGCGATCGAAGTCCGATTTGCGTACCAGCGGCCGATCAATGCCGGGTGACGAAATTTCGAGTCGATAAGTTCGATTGATGGGATCCGCCATATCAAGGACCGGCGAAATTGCACGGGAGACAGACTCGCAGTCTTCCACCGTCATGCTGCCGTCAGGCCGCTCCGCCATGATTTGAACGGTGCAACCTTCGGCGCTGGATATCCGTATCCGCACGAGGCGGTAGCCAAGCTGCTCAATGACTGGCTCGACAATCGTCGCGACACGCGCCGGCAGCCCCGGCTCGACGATGAGCCGCGATTCGGTTAGCGCGCTTGAGGCCGTATTTGTCTGCAACGTGTCGCCTTTGCCCATCCGGTAACAAAAAAGAGCGGGCCCCGCGGGACCCACTCTCAAAACCGTTCGGTAATGAGGGTGTCTAGTAACACTGTCAAATATAGCGATTTCGCGAGGGCACGCAAGAGTGACGCCGCGTTAACGACTAACCCTTCCTTCAGAATCTGCCCTTAAATTTGCGTAAATCCGGGTTTTTGGGCGTTTTGAAGGTCCTGTATGGGTGCTGTTCCGGTTTCGCTGCTTCCCGAGTTGGAAGATGTCGTCCAGCACGGCTCGGCGGAGAAGCGTGCCGAGACGTTGCGCCGGATCACCACCTTGTTTCTCGACGGTGCCTCCAACTTCAATGCAGAACATGTCGCGCTGTTTGACGACGTCATCGGCTGCCTGATTGAGGAGATCGAGGCCAAAGCGCTGGCCGAGCTCGCTCGACGGATCGCACCGGTTGCCAACGCGCCGGCCGGCGTTGTCCGCGCGCTGGCCAAAAACGATGATATCGCCGTCGCAGGTCCGGTGCTCAAACAGGCAAGGCTCGCCGATCCTGACCTCCTGTCTATCGCTGAAAACAAGGGTCAGGAGCATCTGCTCGCGATATCAGTGCGCCTCGGTATCAGCGCGGCGCTGTCCGAAATTTTGGTCAAGCGCGGCGACCGCGAAGTCGCGCGTTCGATTGCCAACAATCAAGATGCGGCATTGTCGGACAATGCGTTCACCACGCTCGTGCAACGTTCCGAAAAGGACAGCGTGCTGGCTGAAAAGGTCGGCATGCGGACCGACATCCCGCCGCGGCTGTTTCGACAGCTTTTGATTCAGGCCAGCGAAGTGGTGCAGAAGCGCCTGCTCGCGCAAGCCAAACCCGAAACCCAGTCGGAGATCCGGCGCATCCTTGCGCAGGTTACCGACGAAGTCGCTGCAAAGGCGGCGCCCCGCAATTATGCCGCCGCTCTCGCGGCGGTGCGCGCCCTGCACAAGGACCGCAAGCTTAGCGAAGACAACGTCGCCGAGTTTGCCAAAGCCGGAAAGTATGAAGAAACCATCGCGGCGCTCGCAACCTTGTGCGCGGTCCCGGTTGAAGTCGTGGACAGGCTGATGAACGGCGAGCGTGCCGACCCGGTTCTGATCCTGGCGCGGGCGGTCGGATTTGGCTGGCCCACAGTGAAGGCGATCCTCAATGCCCGACCCGGAGGCAAGCCGTCACCCCAAACACTTGACGTCGCACGCGAGAATTTCGAGCGGTTGACGGCTACGACCGCGCAGCGTGTCGTTCGCTTCTGGCAAGTCCGGCAGGGTACGGGCGATCATTAAGCGCGGCGGAAAATGAAATATGCCGGCTGGCGTCCCTCGCGCTTGGCCTTCATTTCGTAACGCGTGCCTGTGAACCCGGGCCAGGGCTTGCGCCAGTCGTCGGCGCGTTCCGCGGTCCACACGAAATCCTCCGAACGCAGCACGCGTGCCAATGCGTAGGCGGAGTAGTCCGCAATATCGGTAGCGAAACGCAATTCGCCTCCCTTTTTCAGAATGCGCGCGAGGCGCTTCAGGTTTTCGTCCTGGATTAACCGCCGTTTCCAGTGCCGCCGCTTCGGCCAGGGATCCGGGTAAAGCAGATCGATGCGCGAGAGCGCCGCATCCGGAAGCCAGTCGAGCAATTCGCTTGCGTCGCCGAAATGCAGGCGGATATTGGCCAGCGCATTCGCGTCAATCGCGACCAGCGCTTTGGCAATGGCGTTGACGAAAGCATCCGTGCCGATGAAGCCGGTGCGCGGATTGGCCAGCGCCTGAGCGATCAGATGCTCGGCGCCCCCAAAGCCGATCTCAAGTCGCGTATCGTCGGCTGGAATTGCAAAGAGCGTGCGCAGATCGGCAGGTCTGGCGTTCCCCACCTTAAGCGCAACGCGCGGCAATACCGTGTCGAACAACGCCGCCTGCCGCGGTTTGAGGGGGTGGCCCTTGCGCCGGCCGAAAAATGCGCGCTGCGAAGGCGTCGAATCCGGTCCCATAGGCCGACTATCAAAGACGCAAATGGCCGGCACAAGGCCGGCCATTCTCCATTTTATCTCCGCGGCGGTTTACTTCACGGCGCTCCTGATCGCGGAAGCGAGGTCCGTTCTTTCCCAGGAGAAGCCGCCATCCTTGTCCGGCGCGCGTCCGAAATGGCCATAGGCCGCAGTCCGCTTGTAAATCGGCCGGTTGAGCTTGAGCGTACGACGGATATTCGTCGGGGTAAGGCGGAACAGCTCGGGCAGAACCTTCTCGAGCCTTTTCTCCTCGACCTTGCCCGTCCCATGCGTGTCGACCAGCACCGACATCGGGTCGGCCACGCCGATCGCGTAGGCGACCTGGATGGTGCAGCGTTCCGCTATTCCGGCTGCCACGACATTCTTGGCGAGATAGCGTGCCGCGTATGCGGCGGAACGATCGACCTTGGTTGGATCCTTGCCCGAGAAAGCGCCGCCACCGTGCGGCGCGTAGCCGCCGTAGGTATCGACGATGATCTTGCGGCCGGTGAGTCCGCAATCGCCGTCCGGTCCGCCAATCACGAAATTGCCGGTCGGATTGACGAGAAAGTCGGATGGCCTCTGTGGCATCCAGCCTTTCGGCAATGCCGACTCGACCGCATCGGAGATCATCTCCTTGATCAGGCCGGGCGTGTATTTTTTGCCGTTGCGGCTCTGTGCATTGTGCTGGGTGGAGACCACGACCTTGGTGCAGCCGACCGGTTTGCCGTCGACGTAGCGAACGGTAACCTGGCTTTTCGCGTCGGGCTGCAAATCGAAGAGTTGGCCGCCGCGGCGCTTTTCGGACAGCACTTTGAGAATCTTGTGCGCGAAATAGATCGGCGCCGGCATGAACGAATTCTTTTCGTAAACTTCGCTTTCGGTGCAAGCGAAGCCGAACATCATGCCCTGGTCGCCCGCGCCTTCTTCCTCGCCGCCTTTTTTCTTCTTGGCATTCACGCCCATCGCGATGTCGGGCGATTGGCCGTGCAGCAGCACTTCGACGTCGGCGCCGTAATAAGAGAAACCGTCCTGGTCATAGCCAATGTCTCTCACCACGTCGCGCGCGATCTTGGTGATCAATTCGCGGTCAACAACCACCTTGTCGCCGTGCTTGCGGAACAATGGAGCCTGACCGCGGCCTTCGCCGGCGATGACAATCTTGTTGGTGGTGGCAAGCGTCTCGCATCCTAGCCGTGTATTCACGAGGCTATCGTCGGCGATGCCGAGCTTGATGTCATTCTCAAGAAACGCGTCCAGCACCGCGTCAGAGATCTGATCGCAGACCTTGTCGGGATGACCTTCGGAGACGGACTCGCTGGTGAATAAAAAATTGGTGTGAGCCACCGCTGCAACTCCTCGCGTGGCGCGGCTGCGTGGCCGCGGCGTGTTTTGTCCGGGTGGTTCTTGCAGCGGCGGCGAGGGAGGTCAAGATGCGGGCAGTAGTGGGCAGATGCTTCGTTAACGATGGGATTTAACCCCTAAAATCAATCCACCCCTGCGATTTGTTCGACCAAATCGACGATGCGCCTGCGGAGCTTGCTGCTCTTGATGCGCATAAAAGCCTTGGTCAGCGAGAGGCCGTCCGATGTGGCGAGAAAGTCGGCAACATAGGCGGGCGATGGCGCCTCGTTCATGCCACCGGAATGGCCCGGTGCATGCGGCGCACCTTCGAAGAAAAATGACACCGGCACCTGGAGGATCTGCGCGATCTGTTGCAACCGGCTGGCGCCAATGCGGTTGGTTCCCTTCTCGTATTTCTGTACTTGCTGGAAAGTGAGACCAAGGGCGTCGCCGAGCTTTTCCTGACTCATGCTCATCATCATCCGGCGCATGCGCACACGCGAACCCACGTGTCTGTCGATCGGATTTGGCGCCTTCTTGGCCATAGACTTCTCCCGTGCCCCCACTTTTACGGGTAGTTGTCACAAGTGGATGCATCAAGGCAATGCGTGAAGCCCGTGTAATCGGGAACATAAGTGTAAATAAGTCATAGATTTCAGTCAGATTTCGTATGATGGCAATTCGCCATCAATTCGGGAGCGCAACGCGCGCAGGTTGATTTGTACACTCAGCAACTTGTGTAATGTGTTGCAACGCTGCGCAATCTATGCGCGAAGACGCCGCCGCATCACAATCGCCAGGCCAGCGGCCAGCACGAAGATCAAAAAATAATTGCCGTAGCGCGAATAGATGGTTGGTTCGATTGCGGCGGGAAGTTGGGCATCGAGCACGCCTTCGACGCCCAAGGGCAGCTTGTTGATGATCCGGCCCACCGGATCGATGACGGCGGAGATGCCGGTGTTGGCCGCGCGGACAAGCGGTAACCCTTCCGCAATAGCGAGCATGCGCGCCTGCTGGAAATGCTGATATGGCCCGGAACTCATGCCAAACCAGCCATCGTTGGTGACGTTGACCAGCCAGCCCGGCCGCTCGCCGCGCGGCACCGCGGCGCCCGGAAAGATCGCCTCGTAACAGATCAGCGGCAATACTTTCGGCGCGCCGGCAACGTCCATTGCGCGCCGGCGGTCGCCGGACAGAAATCCGCCCAGAACCTTGGTGAGTTGCATCAAACCGATGCGTTCAAGCAGGCGCTGGAAAGGCAGGTATTCGCCGAACGGGACCAAATGCACCTTGTCGTAGATGCCGCGTATCGAGCCGTCGGGGTCTATCACATAGATCGAATTATAAGCCTGCGCACTGCCTGCACGCGCGTTGTCCGGCGCACGCACCGCACCGGTGATCAATTCGGTCGATGGTTTTAGCAACGTCACGATCTGAGCCATGGCATCAGGCTCTCGCGTGAGAAAAAATGGAAATGCGGCTTCCGGCCAGATCAAAAGCGTTATATCGCGAAGGCCCTGCGATTGCGGACCGGTGGCGCGGTCCGAGAGGCGCAAGTAGCGATCCATCACCTGCGCTTTCGCAGAATAGTTGAACTTGTCGTCCTGCTGCAGGTTGGGCTGCATGATGCGCAGCTTCACGCCGCTGACGTAGGCTGTCGGATTCGACGACAGCCGTAACGCCCCATAACCGGCGACTGCCGCAAGTATTGCCAGCCCGAGGAACAGTGGCAGGTAAGGCCACCGCGTATCCGCCTTGTCATCGGCGATCACGGCGGGCGTCGAAAATATCGCGACGCAGAAGAACGTCAGCGTCCAGACCCCGACCAGCGACACACCTTGCGCCAGCACGAGCGGTTCAGCGAACGCGTAGCCGAAGGTATTCCAGGGAAATCCGCTGAGCAAATGACCGCGCAGCCATTCGGCGATGGTCAATGTTGCGGCAAGTGCCAAAATGCGTTCGGGTCCGCGCACCCAAATCAGCCGCGCGGCCGCCAGGCCCAACGCGGTGTAGAGCGCGAGATAGGCCGGCAAGCCGGCGACCGCTATCGGTAACAGCCAACCGAATGTCTTCGCGTCGACCAGAAAGGCGTACCCGATCCAGTAAAGACCCGCGAGAAAGTAGCCGAAGCCGAAGCACCAGCCCGCCATCGCCGCGTTCACTGGGCCGCTCCAGCGGTTGGCGGCCGAGCCATCGACGAGCCAGACCAGCACCGGAAACGTGACGAACAAAATCGGCCAGGCGTTGACGGGAGCCATCGCCAGCGCCGACGCAGTCCCGGCGGCAAATGCAATGGCCGCGCGCCGCCAACCGGAGGTCAGGATGACGACGTGTGCGAGCCGGGTGATCGTCACGAGCGGCGCGCGCCTGCTGAGCCGTCATCTTTCGATGCTGGCGCGACATCATTGCTCGAAGTTGCCGTGGGCGCTCCGATGAGAGCGTCCGCCGGCCCGGGCCGGCGCAGCTCGCGCAGCCGGTCGCGCCGCTCCTTCAAGCGCGTGATTCGTATGCGCTTGACGCGGCGCGGGTCCGCATCGAGCACCTCAAATTCGAAAAGTCCGGGTCCGGGGACAATTTCACCGCGTATCGGCAAACGGCCGGCGCGCGTTACCAGATAGCCGCCGATCGTATCGACCTCCTCGGCCGCGTCGCCGACGGCGAAATCGTTGCCGACCGTGCCGACCACATCCTCGATCGTGGCGCGCGCATCGGCAACAAACGAGCCGTCGGCTTGCTGCGTCACAGCGGGCGTCTCATCTTCATCGTGTTCGTCTGCGATCTCGCCGACGATCTGCTCGACAATGTCCTCGATCGATACAAGGCCATCGGTGCCGCCATACTCATCGACAACCAGCGAGAGATGAATGCGCGTGGCTTGCATCCGCGCCAACAGGTCGATGACCCGCATCGACGGTGGTACGAACAGGATTTCACGCACAATTCTCGTAGCCGACAGTGGCATGCCGAGATTGACCGCCTTGAGGTCGAGGCCGGCGGGCAGGGGTTTCTTGCGTTTCGCGTTTTTCTCCGGGTCGACGGCCGCGCGCGCAGTCATAAATGCAATCAGGTCGCGGATATGCACCATCCCAATCGGGTCGTCGAGTGTGTCGTTGTAGGCGACGAGCCGCGAGTGCCCGGCTCCTTCAAATACCCGGACAAGCTCGCCCAGCTTGATGTCCTGCTGCACGGCGATAATGTCCGCGCGCGGTATCATGACATCGCCGACACGACGCTCGCGCAGTCCGAGGATGTTCTTGAGCATCCGGCTCTCTTCCGGCGAAAAGCCGGACTCACCGGGCATTGCGTCGAGTACGTCCTTGAGATCGGCGCGCATGGTGGTCGGCTTCCAGCCGAACAGCACACGCAGCGCACGCATAAACCAGCTTTCGCCGTTTTCCTGAGCGGGCGGGACGGGCACCGGCAGATTGCGCGGCTCTAAGGGACCGCCCGCTGGATTCGAACTGGATGGATCGCTGTCAGGCATGGCGGTCAGACGTCGCCAGGATCACGCGAAAGGTAAGGGTCGGACATGTTCAAGCGTTTCATGATTTTACTCTCGAGCCCTTCCATCTCTTCGGCCTGGCTGTCGGTTTGATGATCGTACCCGATGAGGTGGAGAAAACCATGCACCGCGAGATGGGCAAGGTGGTGAAGGAAGATGCGCGATTCGTCGTCGCATTCGCGTTCGAGCGTCTCGTAGGCGATGACGATATCACCGAGCAGGCGCCCGTCTTCGCCGGTAATTTGACCGGATGCCGGGAACGACAGCACGTTGGTCGGCTTGTCAATTCCACGCCATTCGCGATTGAGCGCGCGAATCGTCGAATCGTCCGTGAGTACAATACTCACTTCACCGCCGACTGTTGAGTGGGCGGAAGCCGCCGCCGCGATTGCCTCGTGCACGATTTGCGCGGCGAGGGGCTGTTTGTCCCAAAGCGCGGATTGCGTCTGAATATCAATGTGCGGCGGGGATGTGCGCCGCTGCGGCTCCGTCCTCATCCCTTGCCCTCGCGCGCGGGTACGCCGCGGTCATACGCTTCAACGATCCTGGCGACCAGCTCGTGGCGAATAACATCTTCATGCGTGAATGCCACATGACCGACGCCTTCGATCCGGGCAAGCAATTTGACCGCCTCCGCCAGGCCGGAGGTTTGACCGTGCGGCAGGTCGACCTGACTCGGATCGCCCGTGACAATCATGCGGCTGTTCTCGCCCAACCGCGTGAGAAACATCTTCATCTGCATCGAGGTCGTATTCTGCGCCTCGTCAAGAATGATAACGGCGTTCGAGAGGGTGCGCCCGCGCATGAAAGCGAGCGGCGCGATTTCGATCTCGCCCGCCTGCAGAGCGCGCTCGACAATGCGGGCTTCCATCAAGTCGTAAAGCGCGTCGTAAATCGGGCGCAGATAGGGGTCGACTTTCTCGCGCATGTCGCCGGGGAGGAACCCCAAACGCTCGCCGGCCTCGACCGCCGGACGCGACAGGATGATGCGGTCAACTTCTTTTCGCTCGAACATCTGGACGGCCTGTGCGACTGCAAGCCAAGTCTTGCCGGTGCCGGCCGGCCCGGTTCCGAACACCAGCGCATGACGCTTGAGCGCGCGAATATAGGCGTCCTGCGCCGCGGTCCGGGCGCGGACCGGACGCTTGCGAAGATTGATTTCCTCGAAAGCGGGACGCGGCGCCGCGGGGTCATAATCAAACAGCGAACCTTGCGCGATCGCCTGACGAATGGCGCCTTCGACGTCGCCTTGGCTCAAATCGTGCCCGCGCTTGAGTTGCTCATAGAGGCCTTCGAGCACGCGGCGCGCTTGCTCACAGGCGCCGCGCGAGCCCTCGATGGTGACGTGATTGCCGCGCTGCTCCGCCACGACACCGAGACGACGTTCAATGAGCGCGAGGTTCTGTCCGTATTGTCCAAACAGAACAGATGCAAGTTTGTTGTCCTCGAACGCGAGCACGGTCTGCGTGGTAGCCGTCTCATCGGAGGCGGCGGCGGGCGGGATCACGGAATCCGTCGTGCGCAAGGGTTTTTCAAGCTCCTGCTGCGGCAAGCGCCGGCGAGCGCGCTTCATCGGCGAGTGCGCCAAAAAGACTGTTGCTGCCGATCCCGGTGACGGTCACGCGTTTGATCGACCCGATCAAATTGGATGCCGCCATCACCTGCACCGCCTGCAAATACGGGGAGCGGCCAACGAGCTGGCCGGGCAGCCTGCCAGGCTTTTCCAGAAGCACATCAATTGTGCGACCGGCGAAGCCGGCATTGAAGCCGCGCTGCTGGCGCGTGATGACGGCCTGCAGCCGTTGCAGCCGCTCAGACTTCTCTTCCCGCGGCACCTGGTCGCTCATTTCGGCCGCCGGTGTTCCGGGTCGTGCCGAATACATGAACGAATATGCACCCGCGAAGCCGACCTCGTCGATGAGCGCAAGCGTATCGCGGAAATCGGTTTCCGTTTCGCCGGGAAAGCCCACGATGAAATCGGAGGTGAAGGCAAGATCGGTACGTGCGGCGCGCAGACGCGCAATGACGTCAAGATAATCCCGGCGGGTGTGCTTCCGATTCATCGCCGCAAGAATGCGGTCCGAGCCGGATTGCACCGGCAAATGCACATAGGGCATCAGCGCCGGCAGCTCGGCGTGGGCCGCGACGAGATCGCCGTCCATGTCGCGCGGATGGCTCGTGGTGTAGCGCAATCGCAATATGCCGGGGATTTGCGCGACACGTCGCAGTAATTTTCCGAGCGTCGACGCGGAACCGTCAGGTCCGGCCCCATGATAGGCATTCACATTCTGGCCGATCAGCGTCACCTCACGCACACCGGCTTCCGTCAGCCGCTCGACCTCAGCCACTATCTTTGCAACGGGTCGCGAAATTTCAGCGCCGCGCGTATAGGGGACAACGCAGAACGTGCAGAACTTGTCGCATCCTTCCTGCACGGTGACGAACGCGGAAATGCCGCGCTTGGCGATCACGTCTCCTGTAGGTCCTGCCAGCAGGTCGAACTTGTCTTCGACCGGAAATTCGGTGTCGACAACTTTCTCCCCACTCTGCACGCGGGCAATCATGTCCGGCAGGCGATGATAGTTTTGCGAGCCGACGACCAGATCGACCGCGCCGGCGCGGCGGATAATCTCTCTGCCTTCCGCCTGTGCGACGCAGCCGGCAACCGCGATGATCATGCGTCGGCCGTCGCGCGCCGCAGCCTCCTTCATCTCACGGATGCGGCCGATTTCCGAATAGACTTTCTCCGCAGCTTTTTCGCGGATGTGGCAGGTGTTAAGGATGACGAGATCCGCGTCTTCGGGTCTTGCAGTCTCGGTGAACCCGGCGGGTGCCAAAGTGTCCGCCATACGATGGGAGTCGTAGACGTTCATCTGGCAGCCGAAGGATTTGACGTGGACTTTGCTGGGTTTGCTCATGCCATTTTGATGCGAAGCAGTGCAATCTAGCCTGTCGTGCCGGGATTTGTCCTGCTGAAACCATATATTTGATTTTACAACGATTTTAAGACTTGCCTGGGGCAAAAAATAAATTCGCGCTAGTCCGCGGGTTCCGCGGCCAATGGACGCCCGCGCAGGTTTGCCGCCAAGAGCCGCCGCACCGTGCCTTCCAGCCGCTTGGTCACCGCCTTGCGGTCGGTGTCGCGCTCCGCGGCCACGGGCTCCCCGTAAGCGACCAGTGCATCAACCGCTCCCTGTTCGATGAAGGCCTTGATGTGGGGGATGAAATCCAGATCGCCATACCAGGCAACCAGAGGGCGGTGTTGGCGTCCCATCGGAATGCCGTGTTGGCCAGTGTAGCCGATCGACATGGGCTGGATCAGGATGCTGCCATTGCCGCCGCCGGCGGCCTCTTCCACCGCGCCAAGCAATGCAGAGCGGAACGGTAATACGCGATTGCCGTCGCTCGACGTACCTTCGGCGAACAGCACCACCGAGGTCCCGCTTTCAAGGCGCTTGATGATTTCGGTTACGCTGTCGCCCGTCTGATGGCGGCGGGCACGATCCACGAATACTGTCCGTTGCATTTTGGCTGTGATGCCGACCAACGGCCAACTTGCAACCTCGCGCTTTGCGACAAAGGCGACCGGCGCGATTGAACCGATCGCGAGGATGTCGACCCATGAGACGTGATTGGACACGAACAACAGGGCACGGCTGTTCGCCCGCGCGCCGCTGACGTGCACGCGAATGCGTAAAAGCAAACAGAGCACGCGGTAATAGTTCGACGAGATAAAGCCCCAGCCGGGCAAATTGAGTTTCTCGAGCAGCCATTGAATTGAAATCAACAGCGGAGTCATCGTTAAGAAGAATGCCGCGATGAAAAGCGCACGCGCCATCGGCATCTAATCTGCAGGGTTCATGGTTAGCGCTTCTTTTCGTCGTCGAGCGGGACGGCGTAGAGTTCAAGCCGGTGGTCGACGAGTTTATAACCGAGCTTCCGGGCTACCTCGGCCTGCAACCGTTCGATTTCCTCCGACTGAAACTCGATCACATCACCGTTGCGCAAGTTGATCAGATGGTCGTGGTGAGCCTCCGGGCTGGTCTCGTAGCGCGACCGGCCGTCACGGAAATCGTGTCGTTCGATGATCCCGGCGTCTTCAAACAGGCGCATTGTCCGATACACGGTCGAAATCGAGATACGGTCGTCGACCTTGGCGCAGCGCCGGAAAAGTTCCTCGACATCGGGATGATCGTCCGATTCTGCCAGCACGCGCGCGATGACGCGTCGCTGTTCGGTCATGCGCATGCCTTTGGCCGCACAGAGTGCCTCGATGTTCTTTTTTTCTGCGATATTCTTGCCCGCGGTGGTCACGTCGCGTCTCTGTCGTCTGTCTGGCCCGGCTTAGAGCTTCCTATCATATTGATCCTGTCTGCCATGTGTCCATCGAGCGATCAGGACAGGTCTCGTCGCAGCACCAGCGCGGCGGCGTCCTTGCTGTCAGGGCTAGGGTAGTAGTTGGGGCGGCGCGACACATCGTCAAAGCCGGCACGGCGGTAAAGCCGGAGGGCCGGGTCGTTGTGTTCATCGACTTCCAGGAATACCGCACGTGCACCAAGGCCGGCCAGCCGGCGTAAATGCAGATTGAGCAGCTTGCGGGCAAGGCCCAGTCCGCGCTGGCGGTGCGCCACCGCGACCGAAAGAATTTCAGCCTCGTCCTCAACCAGCCGCGACATGATAAAGCCCGCAAGCTTTGTACCAGTCATCGCGCGGTGCGAGATGACGTGCCGGTCGAGCAACAGGGTTTCAACTTCTTGCTCGCTCCAGCCGCGCCGAAAAGATTCGCCATGCAGCATTGCGATTGCCGGCGCGTCGCGCGCGCTTGCTTCGGTCACTACGGGCTCGCCGCGCGCGAAAAGGTTGCTGATAAATCCGATCATCGCCGGGCCAATTGCACAGAGTCTTGCGGGCGGGCATCCGGCGCGCGCAGATAGAGCGGCTTTGGTGGCGTGTGAGTATCGGTGGCTGCGGCGCCGAGTCTTGCGACCCAGTCGATCGGCGGCGCGGGAAGCTGCGCGACGGCGGTCGGCGCGCGCTCGCCCGAGGGCCACAGCGCCGCCAATTTGTTGGCCGCGGTGCCGGTAATGCGCGGTGCGCCGGTTGTCGCGACACGCAGAGCCTCGCGCAACGGTGCAACCCGCGGCGCGACGATGGTGCGACCGCCGGGACCAAATACCTGGAGGTAGACGTGGTCATGCCGCGCGTCGATTGCCACGACTACTGGCAGCGTATCATCGGCTGCGATGAACGGCGCGGCGAAGGCCGCGAGCGTCGTTAGACCAATCGCCGGCTTGTCGGCGGCGAGTGCGATGCCGCGGGCCGCTGCGATGCCGACGCGCAATCCGGTAAAGCTTCCGGGTCCGTTGGTCACCGCGATGCGATCAATGGAGGTAAAGCTCAATCGGGCGCCGTCGAGCACGCGCGCCACCAGCGGCATTAGCGCTTCGGCATGGCCGCGCTCCATCGGCAGCGATTCATACACATGCATGTCCGTTCGTTCGGTGTCGAGCAGCCCGACCGAACAGGCCTCGAGAGCGGTATCGATCGCCAGGACACGCATGCAGGCAAGCTTACCATTGTACTGGCCGGACTTGTCCCGCTATCCACGTTTTACAAACCATGCCCGGAAACGAGCATGCGCGGGCGCCGGGCCGGACATGACTAAACTTACCGAAATATCCGGCTACACCGGCCGTACTTCGACGACCTCGGGCACGAAGTGACGCAGCAGGTTCTGGATGCCGTGCTTGAGCGTCGCGGTTGAGGATGGGCAGCCAGAGCAGGCGCCCTTCATATTGAGATAGACGATGCCTTCCTTGTAACCGCGGAAGGTGATGTCGCCGCCATCGCCCGCCACCGCAGGGCGTACGCGTGTTTCGATCAGGTCCTTGATGGTTGCCACAGTCTCCGCGTCCTTCGCCTCGAAAAACTCGTCCGTGGCCGCTTCAGCCGGCTGGGCATCCTCCGCCAGGAGCGGCGCACCCGACATATAGTGCTCCATGATCGCACCGAGGATCGCCGGTTTCATCTGTTGCCAGTCGCCGCCGGTCTTGGTCACTGAAATGAAATCCGAGCCAAAGAAGACCCCACCGACATTCGAAACGCCAAACAGGCGCGTCGCCAGCGGCGATCGTGCGGCGGCTTCCTTCGATGGCATGTCGAGCGTTCCGTCTTCGAGCACCGGACGCCCCGGCAAAAACTTCAGCGTGGCAGGGTTGGGCGTAGCTTCAGTCTGAATGAACATCCAATTCGCTCCTTGCTCACGGGTTCAAGGCCCGTGGTGGCGAAACTATAGCGCATAAATGGCGATTGCGCTCGTCGCGGTCAACCGGCGCAAAATGGGCCTGAATCAGGAACTCGCGTCGATGTCATCGTCGCTGAGATGTCCCGGCACGAGCGCCACCGGAATAGGGAAGGTCCCTGCGGTCTTGGCCAGGTTGGTAACCAACGGGCCCGGGCCCTCCTTGCCGGTGCCGGCGGCGAGCACGAGGATGCCGATGTCGGCATCCTCGTCGATCAGCTTGATGATCTCTTCGGCGGTGTCGCCTTCGCGGATCACCCTGTCGGGCGTGATGCGCGCGATCTTTTTCGCTCGCGCTGCGAATTTATCGAGCACCGTATTTGCCGCTTCCTGCTGCTCGGCCTTCATGATGTCGGCAACACCAAGCCATTGCTGGTTGCGATCGCCGGGTTCGATGACGCGCAGCATCACCATCTGCGATTTGGTGCGGCCGGCGCGCTTGGCCGCCCAATAGACCGCCCGGTCGCACTCTTCGGTGTCGTCGATGACCACCAGATATTTTCGCTTGTGGCCGGCCTCGTAGCTGCGGCGCTTGCTGCTCATGGCGTCCAATCATATGCGCGGTAATGGATACACAAGCACGCAATGGTGGCACGGCGGCTGCCGCGTCGACAAGGCGGGTATCCCGCGTCGCAACTAGCGATGCACGAAACCGACGATATCCTTGACCGCCTTCATGGTTTCCGCGGCGATCACGCGTGCACGCTGTGAGCCCTCCGCCAATACCGAATCGATGTAAACCGGATCCTGCACCAGCTTCTTCATCTCGGAACCGATCGGGCCGAGTTTGGCGACCGCGACATCGACAAGCGCGGCTTTGAAAGCCGAGAATTGTCCGCCGCCGAACTGTCCAAGCACCTCGGCTTTGCTGACGCCTTGCAAGGCGGCGTAAATGCCGACCAGGTTGTCGGCTTCGGGGCGTGGCGCCAATCCCTTTTCCTCGTTCGGCAGCGGCTCGGGATCGGTCTTTGCCTTGCGGATCTTCTGGGCGATGGCGTCGGCGTCGTCGGTAAGGTTGATGCGCGAGTAGTCGGATGCTTCGGACTTCGACATTTTTTTCGAGCCGTCTCGCAGCGACATCACCCGCGTTGCTGGCCCCTGGATCAACGGTTCTGGCTGCGGAAAGAACGCATCGCCATAACCGTGCGCATGGATAGAAGCCGCGAAGTCGTTGTTGAATTTCTGCGCGATGTCGCGTGACAGTTCCAGATGCTGTTTCTGATCTTCGCCCACGGGTACGTGGGTTGCACGATAAACGAGAATGTCGGCAGCCATCAGGTTCGGGTAGACATAGAGTCCGACCGAAGCGTTTTCTTTGTCCTTGCCGGCCTTCTCCTTGAACTGCGTCATGCGATTGAGCCAGCCCATGCGCGCGACGCAATTGAACACCCAAGCAAGTTCGGCATGCTCGGCGACCTGGCTCTGGTTGAAGATGATGTGTTTCGTCGGATCGATGCCGCAGGCAAGGAATGCAGCGGTCACCTCGCGCGTGGCGCGCGGCAATTCGCTCGGGTCCTGCCACACCGTAATGGCGTGCAGATCAACGACGCAATAGATGCAATCATAGCGATCCTGCAGCGCGACAAATTTCGTGATCGCGCCGAGATAGTTGCCGAGGTGCAGATTGCCGGTCGGCTGCACTCCGGAAAACACTCGCTCCTTGAACGCCATTGCCCGTCCTCTTTTATTTGCGCGGAGCCATGCCACGGCGGAGGCGCGCGACGCAAGACCTTTAAGCTTTGTGGCCTTTAAGCTTTGTGATGCATGGCCGCAGCCAGGTCCTTGAGCTTCACCGCGCCGAGCAATTGCAGCGAAGCGAGATAAGCAGCGACGCCGAGCGTCACCAGCGCGGCAAGGATCGCAAGGCGGCCAAGCGACGACGCGATCGCCGCGGAGCCGACGAGATAGGCCGCATAGGCGACTACGCAAGCCATAGTGACAGTAGCAAGTGCAATGCGTGGCAGCCGTCGTTTCGCAAGGACGTCGATACGCAGCCAGCCGCGCCGGTACAAAATAAACCAGAGTATAAGGGCGCCGACCCAGCCCGAGATGCCGATTGCGCCGGCAACGCCGACATGGCCAAAGCGCGGGAAAAGCATGATGCCGCCGGCAATCGCGGTGATCAGGCCGGCGAGTGCTGTCAGCATCGGCGTATGCGTATCTTCGTGCGCGAAAGACACGGCGCCAAACACTTTCTCAAGGACATGCCCGGGCAGCCCGACACAGATGGCCATCAGCGCGCTGCCAACCGCGACAGTGTCCTGCGGCCCAAACGCTCCATGCTCGAACAGCCCGCTCGCGATCTGATCTGCCAGCAGCGCGAAACCGGTGGCGGCGGGCAGCGCCAGGCCGAGAGCGACCTCGTAGGCGCGCGACTGCGCTTCGGTCCCCGCCGCTTTATCGTCGGCGTGCAGGCTGGTAGCGATGCGCGGCACGATGACTGCCGCGATCGCAACCGAGACGACGCCCAGCGGCAATTCGTACAGCCGATTGGCGTAGTAAAGCCACGATACGGCCGCGGGAGAAATCGAGGCGATCGCGGTTGCCGCGATCAGCTTGAGTTGCGGGATGCCGGTGGCGATCAGGCCAGGCAACGCGCGTTTGAAAAACGCTTCCGCCTGGCCGGACACATAGGTGTGAGCACGCCGCCATCGGTTGCCGGTCGACAGCCACACGGTTGCCGTCAAGGCGAGCTGGATTAACCCGGCGATACTGACGGAGAATGCAAGCCACGCGGTCGTGTAAAATTGCCCCACGTTTTCGTTCGGCAGCACGACGAGTGCTAGAACGATGACCATCACCAGATTGAACATCACCGTGCTGACGGCGACCGCGCCAACACGATTTTCGGCATTGAGCGCGGCAGCAATCACAGCCACCAGCCCGACCAGAACGATGTAGGGAATGACCATGAACAGCAGAAAGGCCGCCAGCGACCGGCGCTCGCGGTCGAAACCCGGTGCAATGATGGCAATGACCGCCGGCGCGAAGAAAATGATGAGCATGGCCATGATGCCGCCGATGCAGAACATCGTGAGCAGGACGCGTCGGGTGAAACGGTCCGCACTGGCCGTTCCGTCGTCGTCGCGGCGCAACTTGAGCCAGATCGGCACGAACGCGCTGTTGAGTGCGCCCTCCGACAACAGGCGGCGAAAAAAATTCACCACCTGCAGCACGGCGAAGAAAGCTTCCGAATAAGGACCGGCGCCCAGCAGCGCCGCGATCCAGGCGTCGCGCAGATAGGCCAATAGCCGCGACACCAGCGTGCCGCCGCCAACGGTGGTGATATCGCGCGCCAGCGCCATGGGTGATTCCCTTGCAACACTGTAAGCCTGTGGGCACGCGCCCGTCATCCGCGATATGCCGCACGCTTGCCGCCGCGCGTCCCGCCGATATAGTGCGCGCGCCAACAACGAGGGTTACGCATGACCACGCTTCGCTACGACGTGCTCGGCATCGGCAACGCCATCGTCGACGTTATTGCGCGCGCCGAGGACGATTTCCTGGTGGCGCAGGGCATGCACAAGGGCACAATGGCGTTGATCGACGAGGCCCGCGCACAGGGAATTTATGCGGCGATGGGGCCGGCGGTGGAAAGTTCGGGCGGATCGGCCGCCAACACCGTTGTCGGGGTTGCCAGCTTCGGTGCGCGCGCGGCCTTTGTCGGCAAGGTCAAGGATGACGAACTCGGCCGCACCTTCGCGCACGATATCCGCGCTGCCAACGTTGCATTCGACACCAAGCCGGCGAGCAACGGCCCTTCGACGGCGCGTTGCTATATCATGGTAACGCCGGACGGCGAGCGCACCATGAACACGTATCTGGGCGCCGCTCAGAATCTGCAACCAAGCGACATCGACGACACCCAGATCGCAAGCGCGGCCGTCACCTATCTCGAAGGTTACCTGTGGGACCCGCCGCAGGCGAAGGACGCCTTCATCAAGGCGGCGGGAATCGCACACAAATCGGGCCGCCGCGTCGCGCTTACATTGTCAGATGCATTCTGTGTCGACCGCTATCGCGCGGAATTTCTCGACCTGATCCGCAAGGGCGTAGTCGATATCGTATTTGCCAATGAACGCGAGCTGCACAGCCTCTATGAGACCGCCGACTTCGACAGCGCGGCGCAGGCATTGCGCGGCGAGGCGAAGCTTGCGGTTGTCACGCGCAGCGAAAAAGGTTGCGTCGTCATCAGCAAAGACGCAATGGAGACGGTGGCGGCGGAGCCGGTCGAGCAGGTGGCGGATGTCACCGGCGCCGGCGATTTATTCGCGGCCGGCTTTCTGGTCGGTCTTGCGCGCGGAAAGGATCATCGCGCGGCCGCCCGGTTGGGCGCGCTTGCGGCGGCCGAAGTCATTCAGCACATCGGCGCCCGGCCGGCGGTATCATTGAAGGCGCGCGCTGCCGAGAACGGCCTCACAATATAATAGCTTAAGCGGCTCGACGTCGGGGATTGGTAACCAATTGGTAACCGATGGTGGTTACCGATTGATGAATAACCGATCGGGGACGTAAAGCCATGGCCGATTCAGAGAGCGCGTCCGAGCGCGCAAAGCCGACGTTCGAATTGCCAGTCACCGAATCGCCGTCGATCTCGCCGGCAAATACAGAGCGAAGTATAGAGAGTGACGTCGAACCAACGCCGGAAACGCCCGCCCAATCCGCCGAAGAAGAAACCCCGAGCGCTGTCGCCGGCCCCAAAGACGTCATGGCCATCCCGCAGATTGAAATAAAGAAACGCCTGCGCTTCGTCTTGCGTCCGCGTCACAAACGCCACGCGCTGCTTGCAGCTTCGATTGCAATCGCAGCCGCTTTTGGAGCGGTCGTCGGCGCGGCGACAACGGGTGGCTTCTCGGGGCCAAAGGCGGCCGACGTCTCGATGGAAGAGAACAAGGCGACGCAGCAATCTGTTACTCACCTTGCCAAGGAAATTGCCAACATCAAGATGAGCCTCGACGCCGCCAGCAAATCGGCCAACAGCCAGATCGCAAAAATCAGCGAACGTCTTGGCCGCGACGGCGTCGACGCCACCGGCTCTGTCGCGCCGCCGCAAGCCGCTTCGCCGGCACCGCGCCCGTCAGCCATCGCCGCCGAATTGCAGCCGCCCCGGTTGCCGATCGTAACGGACTGGTCGATCCGCGAAGCTCGTGACGGCTTCATTTATGTGCAAGGGCATGGCGACGTTTACCAGGTCGTACCGGGTGCGCCGTTGCCCGGCCTCGGCCCGGTCGAACAGATCAAACGGCAGGACGGCCGATGGCTGGTGGTGACCCCGAGAGGCATCATCGTGTCAATGCGCGACCGCCGCTATTTCGAACAGTTCTGAACGATCGCCGCACGTAAGGGAAATCAACGGCGCCTTCCGGCGCCGCTCTTCATTTACGCGTGAGGCGGTGGCGAGCGGCGGTAAAGCGTGTCAGATTTGCGTCGGTGCGGATCATGCCATGTACAATGCTTGCCTGAGAATCGTCGCGGCGACGGCCGTCGCTGTTGCCGCGGCAACGGTAGCCGCCGCACAAGGCGCGGCACCGCCAACCAAGCCTGAAATGACGCAAAGTTGTCCCGGTCTTATCGCGGCCGGGCCCCCGTTCGTTCAGCCCGCCGCAGCGCGTCTTGCCGCGCTTGAGCGCGAGCAGGCCCGCATCAGCTATGTCGGTCATTCGACGTTCCTGATCGAAAGCCCGCAGCTGGTGCGCATCGCCACCGACTACAACGACTACGTCAGGCCAGCCGTGCTGCCCGACATCGCGACGATGAATCACGCGCACTCGACGCACTACACCCTGTCGCCCGATCCCGGCATTAAGTACGTGCTGCACGGTTGGGCGGACGATGAAAAACCCGCGCGCGTCGATCTGCAATACAAGGATGTGCGCGTGCGCAACGTGCCCACCAATATCCGGACGTTTGAAGGCGGCACCGAACGGCACGGCAATTCGATCTTCGTGTTCGAGGTCGCCACCCTGTGCATTGCCCATCTCGGGCATCTGCATCACACGCTCACTCAGCAGCAGCTCAACGAGATCGGCCGCATCGATGTGGTGCTGGTGCCGGTGGACGGATCATACACACTCGACCTCGACGGGATGGTCGAAGTGCTGCAGGCGCTCAAGGCTCCTCTGATGATTCCAATGCACTATTTCAGCGCTTACACGCTTGATCGTTTTCTCCAGCGTGTGCGCCAGGAATGGGACGTGGAGGTCGCCGAGATACCCTCACTGGTGGTGTCCAAAACGACCCTCCCGGCAAAACCGAAAGTGCTCGTGCTCCCAGGGCATTAACTTTCGCCGGTAACCTTGCCGCTATGCGGAAATGCCTGTTTTGCCGCTTCTTCAAAATGCGGCCACGATTACCTATTTATCAACAGCACCAGTTGACCGCGCGGAACAAATGGTTAGTTGTCGCGTTCTTGGTGCGCACTTTAATAGACTCATATTGAGGGAATTTTTTATGGTTCAGACTTGGAGCAGTTGGAAGCGATTTCCCGATTCGCACAGCGGCGAGCACGTCGAGGCGCCGATCGGTCCCGGGGTCTACGAAGTCCGTCATACGATGACCGGGCGGGTCATTGCCTTCGGCCACTCCGCCAACGTGGCCAATGCGCTCGCCGACCTGAAACTCAATGGCAACGCCAGCGCATTCAGCCGGCTTTTCCGCAAACAGCCGCTGGTGTCGCGCGTCTCCGATCTCGAGTATCGCACCTGCGCGGCTGCGAGCCGCGCCGAAGCCAAAACCGCCGCGCAACGCATGCTGGGTCTGCGGCAGACCGCCTGGCGCCGTCGCATGGATACGGGTTGGGCCGCACGCGGATCCAACTGAACTGCGATAATTCGGTTTTGCGGCCGGCCTTTGTGCCGGCCGCTTTGTTTAGCGGACCGGCGCGTGCCTTTCGGTCAGTCACGGACTTCGTGTAATGTTGCCTCCGTCGGAGGGGACGCGCACCGATGCTGAGTGCAGAGCAGAACGATCTCATAACCCGAACCGGAGCCGGTACGCCGGCGGGCGACCTGATGCGGCGCTATTGGCAGCCGGCGGCGCTGGTCGACGAGCTTTCCGGCAATCGTCCGGTGAAGCCGGTGCGGTTGTTCGGCGAAGACCTGGTGATATTCAAGGACGAGAAGGGCCATTATGGCCTTCTCGGCCGCCGCTGCCCGCACCGCGGCACCGATCTCGCCTACGGTCGGCTCGAAGACGGCGGCTTGCGCTGCGCCTTTCACGGCTGGCTGTTCGACGTGCATGGCAAATGTCTCGAGACGCCGGCCGAGCCCGACGACAGCAATCTCTGCGCCAATGTCAGGCAAAAATCTTATCCCGTGGTGGAAAAGAGCGGCATTCTGTTTGCTTACCTCGGGCCGGCGGAGCCGCCGGCGTTTCCGCATTTCGATTGCTTTGTTGCGCCGGAGAGCCACACCTTCGCGTTCAAGGGCATGATCGAGTGCAATTGGCTGCAGTCGCTCGAAGTCGGCATCGACCCGGTGCATACGTCGTTTCTGCACCGCTTCTTCGAGGATGAGGATCCGAGTCAGGCGTACGGAAAATTATTTCGCGATACGTCGCGCGATTCCGACATGCCGATGTCGCGCATCATGCGCGAATTCACTCGCCCGCGCATAGAGGTCGAGCCGACCGAATTCGGCTTCAGGCTAGTCACATTGCGGCAGATCAGCGACGCGAGCACTCACGTGCGCGTCACCAATCTGATGTTCCCCAACGCATTCGTCATTCCGATGAGCCGTGAGATGACGATCACGCAGTGGCATGTGCCGGTCGACGATACAAAGCACTACTGGTACGCGATCTTCACGAGCTTCGGCACGCCCGTCGACAAGGACGAGATGCGTCGTCAGCGTCTCGCGCTCTATCAGTTGCCCGATTACATTCCGAACAAGAACAAGAGCAACGACTACGGGTTTGATCCGCACGAGCAGCAGCACGAGACCTATACCGGCATGGGCGCCGACATCAACGTCCACGACCAGTGGGCCTGCGAGTCGATGGGTGCGATCCAGGATCGCACCAGCGAACATCTCGGCACGTCCGACAAGGCGATCAGCGCCTATCGCAAGCTTCTGCGTCAGGCCATCGAGCAGGCGGGCAAGGGGGAGAAGCCGATCATGGTCCTCGATCGCGCGCGTGCCGCAAGCATTACGGGGCCGGCAGCGGTTGACGGCATCGGTCCGGCCGACGACTGGCAGGGTTATTGGCAGAAGAGCGAGGCGAGCAAACGCCGCGCCGCGAGTTGGACGAATGGGCACTAGAGCCTGATGCCCGCGCGTTCGCGTAAATCCGCCGGCTTCGTCGAACGGCACGGGCTGTGGAGCGACGTTCAGGCGAAGACCGCCGCGCAGGTCGAACGCATCATCAAGAAAGAAAAGCTCGAGGTCGTCCGCTTTTCTTTCGCCGATCAGCACGGCGTTCTGCGCGGCAAGACTTTGCTCGCATCCGAGGCGCCGAATGCGATGCGGACGGGCGTCTCCATGACGACGACGCTGCTCGCGAAAGACACCGCCCACCGTACCGTCTATCCGGTTTTCACGCCCGGCGGCGGCTTCGCAATGACGGAGATGCAGGGTGGCGGAGATTTCGTCATGGTGGCCGACCCATCGACATTCCGGGTCCTGCCATGGGCGACGAAGACCGGCTGGCTGCTGTGCGATATTTACTTCCCCAATGGGCAACCCGTGCCTTATTCGGCTCGCGCACGCTGCCGCGATGCGCTCGCGATCCTCGCCAAGGCCGGGTTTGATTTTTGCGCCGGGCTGGAAGTCGAATTCCACCTGTTCAAGCTGGAAAACCCGCGGCTGGCGCCAGCCGACGCCACCTGGCCTCCGGAGGCGCCTGACGTCAGCCTGCTGACGCAAGGCCATCAATATCTCACCGAGTCGCGCTTCGACATGCTGGATCCGGCGGTTGAAATACTGCGCCGCGGCGTCGAACAACTCGGTCTGCCATTGCGCTCGGTCGAAATCGAGCTCGGTCCCAGCCAATGCGAGTTCACCTTCCGGCCGCAACGAGGCCTGGAGTGCGGTGACACCATGGTGCTGTTTCGCGCCGCGGCAAAACAGATCGCGCGCCGTCATGGGTTGCTGGCGAGCTTCATGTGCCGGCCGGCGCTGCCGAATGTAATGTCGAGCGGCTGGCATCTCCACCAGTCGCTGGTCGAAGCCAAAACCGGACGCAATGCCTTCGCCTTCGATCACCCCGACGTGCTCTCGACCGTCGGCAAATATTATCTGGCCGGCCTGCTTGCGCATGCGCGCGCCGCGGCCGCCTTCACGACGCCGACGATCAACGGTTACAAGCGCTACCGGTCCTATTCGCTCGCGCCTGACCGCGCCATCTGGGCGCGCGACAATCGCGGCGTGATGATCCGCGTCCTCGGTCAGGCCGGCGATCCCGCAACCCGTCTGGAAAATCGGGTCGGCGAGCCTGCGGCCAACCCTTACCTTTATGTGGCATCGCAGATTTATTCCGGCCTTGATGGCATTGCGCACAGGCTTGATCCGGGACCTTCCGCCGACACACCGTATGAGACCGCCGCCGCGCTGTTGCCGAAGGATCTGCGCGAGGCCCTGATGGCGCTGCGTGCCGACGACGTTTTGCGCGCCGGCTTCGGGGCGGGGTTCATCGATTACTACACGCACATCAAGGCGGCCGAGCTGGAACGCTTCCAGAAGGAAGCGGGTGACAAGCCCCAGCTTGAGGTCACGCCGTGGGAGCAGAAGGAATATCTGGATCTGTTCTGATGCCTTACGCACTCACGCCAGACAAAGTGAAACTCTATTATGAAGAAGTGGGGCGGGGCACGCCGATTCTGTTCGTGCACGAGTTCGCCGGCGACCATCGCAGCTGGGAATTGCAGCTGCGCGAGTTCGGCAAGCGCTACCGCTGCATCGCCTATGCCGCCCGCGGCTACAAACCTTCCGACGTGCCGGCGGATCCCGCCGTCTACAGTTACACGCATGTCATGCGCGATGCTGCCGCGCTGCTCGACCATCTCAAAATAGAAAAGGCGCATCTCATCGGTTTGTCGATGGGCGGCTACACGGTCTTGCAGGTCGCGCTGAATTATCCAGTCCGGGTACGTTCGCTGGTGCTTGCCGGCGCGGGATCGGGCAGCGAGCGTTGGTACACGGAGGAATTTCACACGCGCTCGCGCGAACTCGCCGCGCAATTCGAGCGCGAAGGCTCCGCCGCGGTGGCGCAAACCTATGGTCGCGGTCCGAGCCGCATTCCCTTCGCGCTCAAGGATCCGCGGGGGTTTGCCGAATTTGCAAAACAACTTGCCGAACACGACGCGCAAGGCTCGGCGCACATGTCTCGCGGCTTCCAGGGCGCACGGCCCTCGCTCTATGATTTCGAGACAGAGATCCGGAAACTGCCGACGCCTGCGCTCATCGTGGTCGGTGACGAGGACGAGCGGTGCATAGAGCCAGGATTGTTTCTCAAAGACGCAATCCCCGCCTCGGGGCTCGCGATCTTCCCAAAGACCGGCCACGCGGTGAATCTTGAAGAGCCGGAGCTGTTCAATCAGGTGGTCGGTGATTTCCTGTCGCGCGTCGACGGCGGCAGCTGGCTACCGCGCGATCCGCGCTCTCGCGCGGCCAGGCCTTCGTCAGCCAAGCCCCCGTCATAGGAATGGAACCAGGCCGCGGCTCCGCTCATTATCGGGGCGAAAACCGCAAGGAGACCTGCCGATGCTGAAATGGGCCGTCATTTTCCTGATTATCGCGGTGATCGCAGGCATTTTCGGCTTTACCGACGTCGAAGCCGCGTCTGCCACAATCGCGCAATGGCTGTTTGGCATATTTCTGGTGCTGTTCCTGGGCGCGCTGGTTATCGGGTTGACCATGGGCGCCAGGCTGACGTCATGACTAACGACCGGCGATAACCATGCCGGGATTCTCCCGCACCCTGTCGGGTTTTTCCGGCTATTATTGCCTTCGTTTTCAGAACTTCAGCAGGGTGCCAGTCATGCGTAAGATCGTGTTGGCAATACTGACGGCAGGCTTGTTCGCCTCGCTTGGCGGCTCCGCCAGCGCCGCTGATCGTTATAACAATCGCTCTTACGGCTGGCGCTCGCACGTCTGGTACGGCAGCGATTGCTGCCGCCGCGGCGAACGTTACGGGCCTGGCATTCGCGTTGTCGAGCAGGTGCCTTATTGCGGCAATTGCGACAATCTCATCGGGCCTAACACCTACAATGTGGCGATAAGCTACATCGGCTACCTGCCCTGGACGCGCGGCTGCGCTCTCGGGGGCTGCTACGGTTATTACGGCGTCTACGGAGGCTGCTACTGGAAGGAAGTCCCGGTTCCGGACGGCCGGGGCGGTTGGGTCCGCGGCGTCGAGAAGATTTGCAGCTAGGCTGATTTAATCGAGGGCCGGCGCGGCGTCAGATATCCACGCTGGCGGTCAACGCATTCTGCTCGATGAAGAGGCGACGCGGCTCGACCAGTTCGCCCATCAATTCCGTGAAGATGTTGTCGGCGTCCTCGCCTTCCTTCACCTTGACCTGCAAGAGCGAGCGCGCATTCGTGTCGAGCGTTGTTTCCCAGAGCTGCTCGGGATTCATCTCGCCCAGACCCTTGTAACGCTGGAGAGTAATGCCCTTGCGCCCGGCGCCGGTCACCGCTTCGAACAAGCCGACCGGTCCATGAATAGCGAGGGTTTCGTCCTTGCGGCGGAGCATGGCGGGCGGCGTTGGGCGCGGGAAAACCGCCTGCAGCGAAGGCGCATGTTCATCGAGCTTGCGCGCGTCGGCTGAGCCGAGCAGAGCCTGGTCGATGACGGCGGCTTCCTTGACGCCGCGCACCGTGCGCTCGAAATGAAAGCCCGCATCGTCGAAGGTGCCCTGCCAGCCGCGCTCGGTTTCATCCTCCAGGGCGTCGAGCCGCTTGCCAATATAGGCGGCCGCGGCAGCGCCCTTTTTCGCATCCTCGGTGACGGCGGGGTTGAGCACGCCGGCGATCGCCGCCTGTTCGATGACCTTGCGGTTGTAACGGCTGTGCAGGCCCGACAGGATGTTGCGGATCTGCCGCGCCTCTTCGACGAGCTTGCGCAGGTCGGCCCTGGCGCGCTCCTCGCCCGACGCGAGCCGCAGCACCGCGTCCTCGATGCCGGTCGAGATCAGATAATCTTCCAGCGCTCGCTCGTCCTTCAGGTACTGCTCGGATTTGCCGCGCGCCACCTTGTACAGCGGCGGTTGCGCGATAAAGAGATTGCCGCGATCGATCAGCGCCGACATCTGCCGGAAGAAGAACGTCAGCAGCAGCGTGCGAATATGGGCGCCGTCCACGTCGGCGTCGGTCATGATGATGATCTTGTGATAGCGCAGCTTTTCCGGATTGAACTCGTCGCTAATGCCGGTTCCGAGCGCGGTGATCAGCGTGCCGATCTCCTGGCTCGACAGCATCTTGTCCAGACGCGCGCGTTCCACATTCAGGATCTTGCCGCGCAAGGGCAACACCGCCTGGAATTCGCGGTTGCGGCCCTGTTTGGCGGAACCGCCGGCGCTGTCACCCTCGACGATGAACAGTTCGGATTTGGCCGGGTCGCGCTCCTGACAGTCGGCGAGCTTGCCCGGCAGCGAAGAGACGTCGAGCGCGCCCTTGCGGCGGGTCAATTCGCGCGCCTTGCGTGCCGCCTCGCGGGCGGCGGCGGCCTCCACCACCTTGCCAACAATCACTTTTGCTTCTGAAGGATGTATTTCAAACCAATCCTGTAAAGCCTGGTTGACGACGTTTTCGACCACCGGCCGCACTTCCGAAGAGACGAGCTTGTCCTTGGTCTGCGAGGAGAACTTGGGGTCCGGCACCTTGCAGGACAGCACGGCCGTCAATCCCTCGCGGCAATCGTCGCCGGTGAGCGCGACTTTCTCCTTGTGAGCCGTACCGATGGTCTCGGCGTATTGCGTGATCTGGCGCGTAAGCGCACCGCGGAAACCGGCGAGATGGGTGCCGCCGTCGCGCTGCGGGATGTTGTTGGTAAAACAAAGCACGCTTTCGTGGTAGCTGTCGTTCCACCACAACGCACATTCGACCGTAATGCCTTCGCGCTCGGACTTGATCATCACCGGCGCGGGGATCAACGACTTCTTGTTGCGATCGAGGAATTTCACGAAGGCCTCAACGCCACCTTCGTATTTCATCTCCTCGCGCTTTTCGACCGCATGCCGCTGGTCGGCGAGAACAATCAAAACACCGGAATTCAGGAATGCGAGCTCACGCAGGCGATGTTCGAGCGTCGCGAAGTCGAACTCTACCATCGTGAAGGTCTTCGTCGATGGCAAGAAGGTAACTTCCGTGCCGCGCCTGCCCTTGGCATCTCCGGTCGATTTTAGGGGCTTGACCGCGACGCCATCGCGGAACTCCATGAAGTGTTCCTTGCCGTCGCGCCAGATGGTGAGCTTGAGCCAGCTCGAGAGCGCGTTCACCACCGAGACGCCGACGCCGTGCAAACCGCCGGACACCTTGTAGGAGTTCTGATCGAATTTTCCGCCGGCGTGCAGCTGGGTCATGATGACCTCGGCCGCCGACACACCTTCGCCTTTATGGATGTCGGTGGGAATGCCACGGCCGTTGTCATGGACCGTACAGGAGCCGTCCGGATTGAGCGTCACGGTGACTTCGGTGGCGAATCCCGCAAGGGCTTCGTCGATGGCATTGTCCACCACCTCATAGACCATGTGGTGGAGGCCGGAGCCGTCATCGGTATCGCCAATGTACATGCCCGGTCGCTTGCGCACGGCGTCGAGGCCTTTAAGGACCTTGATCGACTCGGCGCCATAGTCGGACGGGTTTTTGCGGGCCGGTTCAACCATTGGCGGCACCTTCCAGACGAGCAGAAAATTGAGTCGGAATAGGCAGTTTGTGTGACACGAAAATAGGGTTCCGTACAGGGTAAAGTCAGGACCTTTAATATGTTGATCTAGCAGTGTTTTTTAAAGGGCAGGGGGTATAGAAATCCCCACTTTTTTTGTCGCATTTTTAGTCCGAATCAGGCCTCCAAAACGCATCGCAAATGGCCCGAAATCGGAGCCGATTTTGGCGCGTTGAATCCATTGCTTGCGCCGGGGTGCCGCCATGGCGTTTAAGCCATCAACGTTGCCGACCTGATTGGTTGCCCGATGCGTTTGTTCTCCCGCCCGCTCGAAGTCCCGCACCGTCTGCGCGCGATCGTACGCGCGCGGGAATCAAGCGTTATCGTGCTGGCGGTGGTTATCGGCGCGATCGCCGGCCTGGCGGTTGCCGCCATGGGGGAAGCGGTCGGGCTCATGCATCAGGTTTTTTTCGGCCTCGATCCGGGCGAGCGGCTGTCGGGCCGCGGTTCGCTTGATCCGCTTCGCGCGTTCCTGGCGCCCTGCGTCGGCGGTCTGCTCTTCGGTCTCGTTACAGCTTATGTTACGCGGCGGCGCGGCACCGAAGTCGATCCGATCGAGGCCAATGCGCTGCACGGCGGCCGCATGTCGATCCGAGGCAGCCTGATCGTCGCGGCGCAGACCGTGTGGTCGAGCGGGGTTGGCGCTTCGGTCGGACTTGAAGCCGGCTACACCCAACTCGCCAGCGGCATCGCATCGGCGATCGGGCGGGCGTTTCGCCTGCGGCGGAGCGACTTGCGCGTGCTGGTCGGCTGCGGCGCGGCCGCCGCGATCGCCGGTGCCTTCGGCGCTCCCCTGGGCGGCGCCTTCTATGGCTTCGAATTGATCATCGGCAGCTATTCGATCGCTTCGCTCGCCCCGGTCGGGATGGCATCCCTGGTCGGCTATTTGACTGCGCGAGTATTCACGCCAGACCGGCTGGGCATCGAGACGGGTGCGGTGGCCAATCTTGCGGTGCATGATGTCGCGATTGCTGCTTTCGTCGGTGTGCTTGCCGCCGCGTTCGGCATTCTTGTGATGCGCGGCGTTGCGGCCTGCGATCTGATATTCACGCGCCTCAAGGTGCGACCGGCGCTGCGGCCGATGATCGGCGGCGCGCTGGTCGGATTGTTGGCGATCTTCTCGCCGCAGGTGATGTCATCCGGGCACGGAGCCTTGCACCTGACAGGCATCTTCAAGCTGCCGCTCGCGACGATCGCGCTGATCTTCGTGTTAAAGACGATTGCTTCCGTCGTCTCGCTTGGCTCCGGCTTTCGTGGCGGCTTGTTCTTTGCGTCGCTGCTTCTTGGCGCGCTTGGCGGTCAATTGTTCGCATTCGGGCTCGGCGCCGCATGGCCGGGACTGCATATCGATCCGGATTCGTACGCGATCATCGGCATGTGCGCGCTGTCGGTGTCGGTGATCGGTGGCCCGCTGACCATGACCTTCATCGCGCTGGAAACCACCGGTGATCTTTGGCTGACCACGGCGGTGCTGATTGCTGCGATAATCGCCATGCAGGTGACGCGGGAATTCTTCGGCTATTCCTTCGCAACCTGGCGCTTCCATCTCCGTGGCGAGAGCATCCGCAGCGCCGCCGATGTCGGCTGGATCCGCGATCTGACGGTTGCTCGCATGATGCGATCGGACGTGCGCACCGCGCCGGCGGAAACGCCGGTTGCCGTTTTCCGCGAGGAATTTCCGCTTGGGTCGACCAGCCAGGTTATCGCGGTCGACGAAGATGGTCGCTATGCCGGTATGGCGATCGTGGCGGAAGCGCATGCCGCCGAGCTTGCCGCCACTGCATCGGTACGCGGCATCCTTCACCACGCCGATCACATGCTGTTGCCGCAGATGACCGCGCAAGAGGCGATCGCTGCTTTCGATCGGTACGAAGCCGAAGCGCTGGCTGTGGTCGATTCTCTGGAGCGCCGGCAGGTCACCGGGCTGCTCACCGAGGCACACGCGTTGCGTCGCTATTCCGACGCCTCCGAGCGGCAGCGGCGCGATTTACTCGGAGAAACCTGAGGGCATCGAGCGGGGAAGATGTCTTAGTCCGACGATAGTTCCCGCGCGGCGAGACTTACCTTTCGCAAGTGATGGAACCGTGGCTCGTAATCGGGGATCGGCTTGCTGAATGCCGCGAGACTGACGGCCAGGAGTTCGATCCGGTCGAGCTCGACACGCGTTTTTTCGAACGCGCGATTGAGTTCACTTTTGACCCGATCAATTGCAGTGTCTGACGTCATTGTAGCCCGTGCCTTTATTTGGATAAGGCGGTCGTCGGGGGATGGTTCCTAATTTCGAATAGTTGATCGTAGTTCAATTAAGGAAATGTGAGCGCCTAATTGCGGAACCGCGCCGCCGCCGGTTCCACTGTGCCGCTATGAACGACGTATAGATTTGCGCGGCCGACGATATCGCCGAAGGCCACCGGGTCGGCGCCGGTCATCCACACTTGCGCGCCCAGGGACGACAGTGCGTCGTAAAGCGCCGCACGCCGGTTTGGATCGAGGTGAGCGACCACCTCGTCAAGCAACAACAATGGCGCAAAGCCGGTCATTTGCTTGATCAGACCGGCGTGGGCGAGCACAAGGCGGATGAGCAGGGCCTTTTGCTCGCCGGTGGAAGCTTCGGCGGCCGGAATATCCTTGCCGGCGTGGCTGACGGCGAGATCGGACAAATGCGGACCATCGAGCGTGCGTCCCGCAGCCGCGTCGCGTGCGCGATTGTCCTTCAAGAGCGCGCGATAGCGGTCTTCGATCTCGACGGCACTGTGATTGGACAACAGCTGCTCCATCCAGCCCCGCAATGCGATTCTGGCCTGCGGAAATTCCGGCGCCTCATTGCGCGAGGCATCAAGGGCGGCCGACAACCGGTTGACCGCGTCCGCGCGCGCGGCCGCGACCGCGACGGCGACTTCCGCTGTTTCGTGCTCGATTGCGTCGAGCCAATGCGGATCGTTGGTCGCGTCTTCGAGCAGGCGATTGCGCGAACGCAGGGAACGCTCGAGTGCGGCGACGCGGCTGGAATGCTGCGCGTCGACCGCCAGTACCAGCCGGTCAAGGAAACGCCGACGCTCGGAGGCTGGGCCGTTGAACAGTGGGTCCATCGCCGGCGTCAGCCACACCACGCGCAGGTGGTCGGCGAAAGCCGCCGCCGAGCCGACGCTTTCGCGGTCAATGCGGCATTTGCGGATCGGCGCGGATTCCTCGCCCGCCGGGGGATCGATGCCGGTTCCGAGTGTCGCAAGCCCGAGCATGCCTTCAATTTCGGCCGAGACAGCCCACGCGCCGTCGCCTTCCGCGAAGGCGAGTTCTTCCATGGTGGCGCGGCGCAGCCCGCGGCCCGGCGCGAGCAACGAGATTGCTTCGATCAGGTTGGTTTTGCCGGCGCCATTGGCGCCGGTGAGGACCACAGGGCCTGCGCGCCCAAGCGTGATTTGCGCGGCGTGATAGCTGCGGAAATTTGTGAGCGTCAGGCGTTGAACGAAGGCGGCGGCCATTGACGACCCATACCACCCTCTCGCTTATCGAGAGAAGCTCACACCCGCATCGGCATCAGCACATAGAGCGCGCCTTTGGCATCCTTATCCTGGATGAGCGTGGGCGAGCCGGGGTCGGCGAGCTTGAGCACGGCAACCTCGCCCTCGATCTGGGCGGCGATATCGAGCAAGTAACGCGAGTTGAACCCGATATCGAGCGGGTCCGCCGCGTATTCGACCTCGATCTCTTCGGTCGCGCTGCCTGAATCGGGATTGGTCACCGACAGAACCAGCCGGCCGCCGGTGATCGAGAGTTTGACCGCGCGGCCCCGCTCGCTCGACACGGTCGAGACACGGTCCACGGCGGCCTCGAAATCCTTTTTGTCGACGACCAGGCTCTTGTCGTTGTTGGCGGGAATAACGCGGGCGTAGTCGGGGAAGGTGCCGTCGATCAGCTTCGACGTAAGAACCACGTTTCCGATCGTGAAGCGGATCTTGCCGGCGGAAAGTTCGACCGCGACATCGCCTTCGCCGCTCTCGACCAGCCGTTGCACTTCGCCCACGGTCTTGCGTGGCACGATGATGCCCGGCATGCCGGCGGCGCCTTGCGGAAGCGGCAGCTCCACCTGGGCAAGACGATGCCCGTCGGTAGCCACCGCGCGCAGCATGGCCGATTTGGCCGGGCCTGCGGTATGCAGATAAATCCCGTTCAGGTAATAGCGCGTTTCCTCAGTCGAGATTGCGAACTGGGTCTTGTTGATCAGGCGCTTGAGGTCCGCGGCGGCGAGCTTGAAGGAGTGGCTCATCTCGCCGGCAGCCAGATCGGGAAAATCGCTTTCCGGCAACGTCTGTAGCGTGAAGCGTGAACGCCCTGCGCGCAGCGAAAGGACCGCCCGGTCTCCCGATCCTTCGAGCACGATTTGCGCGCCTTCCGGCAACTTGCGCACGATTTCGTAAAACATATGCGCCGGAACAGTCGTCGAGCCACCAGGCGAAACTTCCGCAGCGGTCGAATCGGTGACCTCGAGGTCAAGGTCGGTGGCCTTGAGGCTCAACTTGCCGCGATCGGCCTTCACCAGGACATTCGCGAGAATTGGAATGGTGTTGCGCCGCTCGACCACACGATGGACGTGGCCCAACGACTTCAAAAGCTCTGAACGCTCGACGGTAACCTTCATGGGAGACCCGCTTCGGCGCCTGCGAAACGCATCCTAAAACCAGGCGCAACAGCAAGCCGGCACTCGCGGAATGCGAAGCCGGGGAGCAAAGGTGACGAAAGAGCGCGCCTTTCGCAAGGGCGCGTTTTTGGCCGGGGGGCATATCCCCAGGCGTCCACAAGCGGCAATAACGCCAAAGGCCCCGCCCGTATGTGGATCGGGGCCTTTGCCAATTCGGGCGCCAGGGTCGCTATTCCTGCAATTGCCGCTTGAGAATTTCGATCTCCTCGGCCAGCGCCATGTCGTTGCCGACCAGGCCTTCGATCTTGCGTACCGCATGCAGGACCGTGGTGTGGTCGCGGCCGCCAAAACGCCGGCCGATTTCAGGTAACGAGCGCAGGGTCAAGGTCTTCGCGAGATACATCGCAACCTGTCGCGGGCGAACCACGTTCGCGGTGCGCCGCGATGACAGAAGGTCGGAACGGCTGACATTGTATTGGCGTGCCACGACCCGCTGGATGTCCTCGATCTTGACCCGCTTGGGCTCTTGCGGACGGATCAGGTCGCGCACCTCGCGCTCGGCCATTTCCAGCGTCACGGCATGACCGGTGAGCTTGTTATGGGCGAGCAGGCGGTTGAGCGCCCCTTCCAGATCGCGGCCGTTGTGGGTGACGGTCTTGGCAATGTAGCCGAGCACCGGCAGCGGCACGTCAAAGGCCGGATGGTGCGCGCGCGCCGCCAACACACGGGCTTTGAGAATTTCGAAACGCAATTCTTCGCCAAGGGGGCCCATTTCGACGACCAGACCGCCGGCCAGCCGCGAGCGCACGCGATCATCGAGGCTTTCCAGATCGGATGGCGGACGGTCGGAGGCAATGACGACCTGACGTCCGGCATCGATCAGGGCGTTGAGGGTATGGCAGAATTCAGCCTGAGTCGATTTACCCTGCAGGAATTGCAGGTCGTCGATGACCAGCACCCCGATTCCACGAAGCGCTTCCTTGAAAGCAAGAGCCGTCTGCGTACGCAGGGCCGAGACAAAGCCGTACATGAATTTTTCGGCGGTCAGATAAAGTACTTTGCGTTCGTTGGCGGCATTTCCGGCCCAGGTCACGGCTTGCAGCAGGTGGGTTTTGCCAAGGCCGACGCCTGAGTGGATGTAGAGCGGGTTAAACATCACCGCGTCGCCGCGCCTGGCGCCCGACACTTGCTTTGCCGCCGCATGCGCAAGGGTATTCGAGCGCCCAATGACGAACGTGTCGAATGTCAGACGCGGGTCGAGAGGGGAACCGCCGAGCGCCTCATGCACGCTCGGGTCGCCAACCGCCATAGGCCGGCCACCGCCGTTCGCATAGCGGCCGCCATTTTCTGCCGACCCGATGTCCGGCTTGGCCTTAGGCAGCATCGCGGATTTTAATACCGCCGAGCGTACGACCAGCTCGACGCGAGTCACTTTCTCTTCCTGGGCTTGCCAGCAGGCGAGGACCCGCTCGGCATAGTGCGACTGAATCCAGCTTTTGAGAAAGCGGGTGGGTACGGATAAGCGCACCGCACCTTCATCAATCGCCTCCAGATCCATGCGCGCGAACCAGCTCGAATAAACGTCGTCACCCACGTCTGCGCGCAAGCGCTCTTTGACTCGTGACCAGCTCTCCTGCTCCCCGTTCGACATTGTATTCTTCTCGATCCGATTAAAGGTGGGACGGACTCGGTTGGCCGGCTTGGCGGCCGACCGCCAACACGCCGGAAACGGGACGCAACAGCACTCGCCTGATGATGTCGTCTGTGAGATGCGGGCTCTGCCGGAATAGTCGGGGTAGCAGAGGGCATTCGACGAAAAGTCGAGAGGCGTTGCGTCTAGCCCGCGGGTGGCGGAGTAGCGCCTCGGATTCCGATTGTGAAGATCGATGCCGTACTGAAATAAACGCGATTTGAAAGTGGGGCTGATTGACCGGCGATGCGGGCTACAGCGACACACGAACCTGCACTGGACAACGCCCATCCAATGCCACCAGCTTTGGTCACTAACCCTGTCTCTTCGCCTGTCATGACATCACCCCTCGAAAGACTTGCGGGCTTTCGCCCTGTGGTTTTGTTTATTGCCAGCGTTTTGGCTTTTCCCGGTGCCGCGCATTGAGCTTTGCCGCGCGCCGAACTTGCTGAACTTGATCCTTTTTTTGCACCGAACTGCCACGACGTATCGAACAGGCTGAAAATTTGACGCAAGTGGAAAACCAAAGCCGTTCTCATCCGCCGATGAGCAGTGACGTGGAACCTTGTTTCTGAACGCGCGCCGAAGAATTCCCGTGCGCGATTTCAAGATACACAAGCAAAAAGGCCTCGCAACGAAATTTACGAATGTGGCGGTAAGAGAAAACACTATTTGCGCCGCTGTTGCGCGAACGCCACGCTTTTGTTTTATGCAACGTGTTGGAGTCGCGCGTAATTTCGGCGCTGAAATTGTGCGGCGGTATTCCACGAACAAAAAGACATTTTAGAATCTACCGCCGGCCAAAAATGCCTGTCACATATGCATTTTTAGGGTCCTTGCGTCGCTTTCCTCTTAAGTCGTTATCGAGGCGAAAAAAAATCTGAGCGAATTTTCGGGTAACCCCCGTTTTAAAAGCCCTTTGCTGTCGCCGGCCAGCGTGATCTGGCCGGTGATTTGGCAAGCAAATGCTTGGCGAGCAAATTTCTCTGACGCCGCGATGACGTTTTGACTACAGCGACGTTTGGACGATCGGTTTTTTGCCGGATGCGTCTCGTTCGTACATCTTTGTACAACGATCTGAAGCGTATTAGTCCCGCACGCGCCGCGGCCGGGCCAATCGTTTACTTGCCGAGCTTGGCAATGCGATGAGCGAGGCGCGAAACTTTCCGACTGGCATTATTCTTATGTGTGATGCCACGTTGCGCGGACCGCATGATGACCGGCTCCGCCGCTTTGAAAGCCGCCAAAGCCGCCTTGCGGTCGCCGCTTTGAATCGCTTCCTCGACTTTACGCACGGAATTCCGCAGTACCGAACGCCGCGCCTTGTTCACTTCGGTCCGGCGTGCGATCACGCGCGTGGCTTTGCGGGCGGACTTGGTATTGGCCATCAATCTCTCATTCGCAAGTGGTGCTTCCGGCGGATGTCCGCGAAAGCGGCCGGGATTTACAAGAGGTTACGGCGGCGAAAAACTTCGCCGCCAAGGGAGAGGCTTATAGTGAGGCCGCGCGCGGGCGTCAACGTCCGCAAACACCGGCTTTATGCCACACGCTTGGCTCTCACCGCGTCGTGACCGGCGATGACCGATGCGCGGTCAGCGGCCGAGAATGGCGCCAAGGGCGGTCTTACGCGTGCCAGGCCTGCGTCGCTATGGATATGAGCAAGCAATGCTTTCACGCCTGACACAAGGGCCTTGCCATCGAACAGTGTGCGGATCGCGACGGCCTCGTCGAGCGCGCCGGTATCACCTTGACCCCACGCGCGCGCGCAGAGGTCGGCGTTGAGATTGGCGGTCGCGGAGATGCAGCCGGCGAAGGCGCCCGAACGCGCTTCCATCAGGCATGCCTCGGTTGACGGAAAGACCGCGAAGTCCTTGGAGATCGCAGCGGCCGAGCGGGCATAGGCCATGTCGCCGGAGGAATCCTTGAGGCCTACAATGCGGGACGAAAACGAGTCGAGTAACCGGCGGATCAAAGCCGCGTGCCATGGCAATCCCGACATCGCGGGGAAGTGATAAAGATAAATCGGAATCGGTTTTCGTTCGGTCGCCTTCACCAAGGTTTCGATGTAGGCGATCAATCCGTCGTCGGGCACACCCTTGTAATAGAAGGGCGGCAGGACGAGCGCGCCGGCAAAGCCCAGCTCGGCCGCGTGCCGCGTCAACGCGACCGCATCCGATACCGAGGCGGCGCCGGTACCGACCATCAGGCGATTTAAAGGCAGCCCGTTCGTCTTGTAGGCATCCATGACGCCTTTGCGTTCGTCGACCGAGAACGAGGTCGCTTCACCTGTCGTACCGAGCACATTGAGGCCATCACACCCGTTGTCGAGCAGATAGCGCGCCAGTTTGACCGCGCGCTTGAGGTCGGGAGCCCCGCCTTCGTCGATTGGCGTGGCGATGGCTGCGATGACACCGGAAAGAGGCTTGCTCAAGATGTTCCCCGCTTCGTGATGGTGGCTAGCCGCTGACGTTATAAGCGGCCAAAGCTGCCATGTTGACCAGTTGGTTGTCCTTGGCCCCGAGCTGCACGATCTGAACCGGCCGATCGAGCCCGACCAGCAGCGGGCCGATGACCGTGGCTCCGCCGAGCTCCTGCAGCATTTTCGTGGAGATCGAGGCCGAGTGAAAGGCCGGCATAACCAGCACGTTAGCCGGCCCCGAAAGGCGGCAGAACGGATAGGCCGCGGCGAGCTCGACGTTGAGCGCAACGTCGGCAGCCATTTCGCCGTCATACTCGAAATCGACGCGCTTGCCGTCGAGAATTTTTACCGCCTCGATGACCCGCGCCGATCGCTCGCCCGGAGGATGACCGAAGGTGGAGAAGGCGAGCAGCGCCAGCCGCGGCTCATGGCCGAGCCGGCGCGCGACGCCCGCAGCCTCGATGGCGATTTCGGCAATCTCTTGCGCTCCCGGCATTTCGGTCACCGCGGTGTCGGCCACCAGCACGGTGCGCCCGCGCGCCACGACAAGCGAGACGCCGATCACGCGGTGCCCGGGCTTGGGATCAATGACATGACGAACGTCTTCGAGCGCGACGGAGAAATTGCGGGTCACGCCGGTCACCATCGCATCGGCATCGCCAAGTGCGACCATGCAGGCCGCGAAATGATTGCGGTCCTGATTCACCAGCCGCTGGCAATCGCGCACCAGATAGCCGTGCCGCTGCAGCCGCTCGTACAAAAAATTGATGTAGGCGGCATTGCGGGTCGACAGCCGCGCATTGACAATTTCGATGCCGTCACCAAGCTCGATGCCGCTGTCGCGCGCGGACTGACGCACGCGGTCCTCACGGCCCACCAAAAGCGCCGTGCCGAGCCCTTGATGCACAAAGCTTGCGGCAGCGCGGATCACCTGTTCCTCCTCGCCTTCGGCGAAGACGACGCGCTTGGGCTGCCGGCGCAGCCTGTCGAACACCTGCACCAGCGTGCCCGCGATCGGGTCGCGCCGCGCGTTCAATTGGTGCCGGTACGCATCCATGTCGACGATCGGCTTGCGCGCGACGCCGGTATCCATGGCGGCCTGCGCCACCGCCGGCGGCACGTAGGAGATCAGCCGCGGGTCGAATGGCACGGGGATAATGTAGTCGGCTCCGAATTTTGGCCGCGCGCCATAGGCGCTGGCGACTTCGTCCGGCACGTCTTCGCGCGCCAGTTGGGCGAGCGCGCGGGCGGCGGCGATTTTCATTTCCATGTTGATGGCGGAGGCGCGCACGTCGAGTGCGCCGCGGAAGATATAGGGAAAGCCAAGAACGTTGTTGATCTGGTTCGGATAATCCGATCGGCCCGTTGCCATAATGGCATCGTCGCGTATGGCGGCCACCTCTTCGGGCGTTATCTCCGCGTCGGGGTTGGCCATGGCAAAAATAATCGGCTTGGCCGCCATCGACTTGATCATGTCCGCCGTGAAGGCGCCCTTGACCGAGAGGCCGAAAGCCACGTCGGCGCCCGCGAAAGCGTCGGCCAGCGTCCGCTTCGACGTCTTCATGGCATAGCCCGATTTCCACTGGTTCATGCCGTCCCTGCGGCCCTGGTAGATCACGCCCTTGGTGTCGCAAAGGATCAGGTTGTCGGGTTTGAATCCGATCGCCTTGAGCAATTCCAGGCAGGCGATGCCGGCGGCGCCCGCACCGTTGCAGACCAGTTTGGTGGTCGCGATCTCGCGGCCGGTCAGGTCGAGCGCATTGAGCAAGCCGGCAGCCGCGATGATGGCCGTCCCGTGCTGATCATCGTGAAAGACGGGTATGTCCATCAGTTCGCGCAGACGCTGTTCGATCACGAAACATTCCGGCGCCTTGATGTCTTCGAGATTGATGCCGCCCCAGCCCTTGCCCAGCAGCTTGACGCAGTTGACGATCTCGTCGGGATCGGCGGAATCGACTTCGAGATCAATCGAGTCGATATCGGCGAACCGCTTGAACAGGACGGCCTTGCCTTCCATCACGGGTTTTGCCGCCAGCGCGCCGCGATTGCCGAGGCCGAGAATGGCGCTCCCGTTGGTAATCACCGCGACAAAATTGCCTTTGGTGGTGTAGTCGTAGGCGCGGCTTTCATCCTCGGCGATGGCGAGGACGGGCACGGCGACCCCGGGCGAATAGGCGAGCGAAAGGTCGCGCTGGGTTGCCATCGGCTTGGTTGCGATGACTTCCAGCTTGCCCGGTCGGCCAATGCTGTGAAATTGCAGGGCTTCCTGGTCGGTAAAGGTCGGCCGGCTGCGGCCGGCGGGGGGCTTGGGCATTTTTACTCCATGGACGCGACCGGGACGCCGGTGCTGGCGACGTTAGCGGATGCAACCGCAATGACTCAAGGGAAGGAACTTCTGCCGGTGGTACGGTTGAATGAAAGACAGCCGCGGGTTAATCGGTGCCACGTAAACGATTCATATGAATGGGGCCTATGATCCGTTTTCTTTTCCGCTTTGTCGGTCTGATCTGCCTGGCTGCCGGGTTTATCCTGCTGATCTATGACGGCACCAAGTCGATCGCAGGCAATGCCATTTTCCTGACCAGCGTGCGCACGCTGTGGGAATTACTCAATGCGGGCAGCCTCACAAGGCTAGAGCCGATGATCAGGCCGTACGCCGGCGGTTACCTCTGGGACCCGGTTATGGTCACGATCCTGTCAGCGCCGAGCTGGGGCCTGCTTGGCGTTTTCGGCATCCTTTTCCTCGTGCTCGGCCGGAAGAAGAAGCCGTTGATCGGCTATGCGCGGTCGTAGCCGTCTATCCAAAACGTGATTGCCATGGATGCTCATGGGCGGCTCATGAGCGTTCATGGGCGTTTCAGAAGGGCTCCGCCCGACATATATTGAAGCTGACGATTGCAGGAGTACCAAAACATGTTCGGCTTCAAGAAAGTTGCGATGCCAAAGCCCGGCGAAGCGTTGCCGGGCCGGGCCAATCCGATCCGCACCGCCACTGCTCATTTTGTCAATCATCGCGCGCTCAAAGGGCCTTATCCGGAAGGATTCGAAAAGGCGATGTTCGGTCTCGGGTGTTTCTGGGGTGCCGAGCGCATATTCTGGCAATTGGGTGACGGCATCCACGTGACTGCGGTCGGCTACGCCGGGGGGATGACGCCCAATCCGACCTACGAGGAAGTCTGCTCGGGGCGCACCGGCCACAACGAGGTCGTGTTGGTGGTCTACGACCCGAAAAAGATCTCCTACGACACGCTGCTCAAGACCTTCTGGGAAAGTCACGACCCGACCCAGGGCATGCGCCAGGGCAACGACGTCGGCACCCAATATCGCTCGGGGATCTATACGTTCAATGCCGCACAGCGTCAGGCCGCGGAGGCCTCAAAGGCGATGTACGAGCAGGAATTAAAGAAGAAACGCTACGGCGCCGTCACCACCGAGATCGTCGATGCCCCGGAGTTCTATTTCGCCGAAGACTATCACCAGCAGTATCTGGCCAAGAATCCGATGGGTTATTGCGGCCTCGGCGGCACCGGAGTGTCTTGCCCGATCGGCACCGGCGCCAAGCTGACGCAAAGCGCACCGGCGTAGGTGCGTTTGCGGCCTCGGGCAGGAGAGAAGCATTGATTGCGACATGGCCGGGCTCGTCCCGGCCATATCGTTCGCGAAGCTTGGACGCGTCACTTTTTCATGTGCTTGGCAAGAAATTCCTGCGTGCGCTTCCACGCCAGGTCGCCGGCTTCCTTGCGGTAGCTCGCGCGTTCATCGCAATAGAAGCCGTGCGGAGCGTCCGGATAAGTGTAGATTTCCGCCTGTGGCTGTTTTTTCTTGATGCTCTCCACGACGTCCATCGGAATGCCGTCGTCCTTCTCGCCGAAGTGCATCTGTATCGGACACCTCGGCTTTTCGTCGGCAAACTTGCCGATCATGCCACCGTAGAAGGCGACCGCCGCCGAGAACCCCGGAATGCGACAGGCGGCGAGAAACGCTGCGGTGCCTCCCATGCAGAAGCCGACAACACCGAGCGGCCCCGTGCCTTTCAGGTCGCCCTGTGCGGCGGCGATATCGGCGATCATGTGGTCCCAGTTGAGATTGCCGAGATAACTTCGGGCATGGGCTATTTCGTCCGGCGTGTAGCCGCTTTCAAAATTGCGCACGAAACGGTCAAACACCGCCGGCGCGACCGCGACGTAGCCGAGCGCGGCGAGCCGATCGCAGACCGCGCGGATGTGGTGGTTGACCCCGAAAATTTCCTGCACCACCACCATGCCGCCTTTTGGCGTCCCGGACGGATCGGCGCGGTAAGCTCCGAGCGAGTGCCTGTCGGTGGTGGTCAGAGTGAATTGCTTGCCCAATGGAACCTCCCGCTATTTTGATGACGCACAAAATCCCGCCCGGCTTTTAGCACGGCCCGCCGCCGTTCAACCAGTCGTTCAAAACTCCGAAGTTGCAAAGGTCCCGGGACACCAAGTCACGTCAATGCCTTTGCCAGCAACTCGTAGGAGCGTTTGCGCGCCGCGTGATCGAACAGCATTGTCGTGACCATGAGCTCGTCGGCTTTAGTGGATTCGATCAAAGGCATGAGCTTCGCCTTCACCGTTGCGGGCGCACCGACCGATAACCGTGCGCGATTCTGTGCGATGCGCGCTCGATCGACCGGTGTGTAGTCGAAACTTGTGGCGTCTTCCGGCGAAGCGAGCGGTAGAAACTCGCCTTTGGCGCGACGGACGATGTTGAGATCCACGGTCGTCGCCAGCCTTTCAGCTTCCTGGTCGGTGTCGGCGCAGACCACATGGGTCGCCAAAATGGCGTAGGGTTTATCGTGCGACGGCGACGGCTTGAAGTTGTCGCGGTAGAGCCGCATTGCCTCGACCGCATCGAAATTCGCGAAGTGGTGCGCGAAGGAAAAAGCGGCGCCGATGTGCCCGGCAAGTTGGGCGCTGTAGTCCGAGGAGCCGAGCAGATAGATCGGCGGCAGCCTGACGTCAGAGGGCATCGCGCGTACATTGTGAAACGGGTGCCCGGCGGGAAATCCGCGGCTCTCCAGCAGCATCAATTCCTGGAAGCGGTCGAGGAAATCGTCCTCCTCGCTGATACCTTGCCGGCGCCGAAGCGCATAGGAGGTCGCCGGGTCGGTGCCAGGCGCGCGACCAAGGCCCAGATCGATGCGTCCCGGAAAGAGCGCCTCCAGTACTTTGAAGCGCTCCGCCACCATCAACGGCGCGTGATTCGGCAGCATCACGCCGCCGGAACCGACGCGCATGTTCCTGGTCACAGCGGCGATTTGCCCGATCATGATATCGGGCGCCGAGCTCGCGATCGCCGGCAAATTATGATGTTCGGCCACCCAATAACGCGTAAAGCCGAGGCCATCGGCGAGTCGCGCAAGATCGAGGGAATTGCGCAGGGCCTGCGCGGCCGTCGAGCCGGCGGAGACCGGTGATAGGTCGAGGATGGAGAGCGGGATCATGCTAGTTGCTCACACTAACATGTGAGTGCCGTCTTTTCGCCCGCATGATCCGGCGTATGATATGCGAGCCTCAAGGGAGCGCTTCCGATGGCTTCATTGATCGAATGGAAGGTGCCACAGTCTGTGCAGCCGCGTGCGGAAGACTATTCCTACGATCTCGAACGTGCGCTGTCCTCGGTGGTCGGCCTGCATTCGATCGTCCCGCCGGACGCCTTCACCGCCGACACGCTCGGCGTCGAACGCGCCGGCAACGGCGTCCTCATCGATGAGGGCCTTGTGCTCACCATTGGCTATCTGATCACCGAAGCCGATACCGTGTGGCTTCATCTTGGCGATGGCCGCGTCGTGCAAGGGCATGCGCTTGGTTTCGACCAGGAAACCGGTTTCGGCCTCGTGCAGGCGCTCGGCAAGATCGATCTCCCCTCGCTTGCGATCGGCTCTTCGAAAACGGCTGAAGTCGGCGAGCGCGTCGTCGTCGGTGGCGCGGGTGGGCGCACGCGATCGCTTGGCGGTCGCATCGCCGCCAAGCAGGAGTTTGCCGGCTACTGGGAATATGTGCTGGACGAAGCCATCTTCACTTACCCTGCGCATCCGAATTGGGGCGGCACCGCGCTGATTTCAGGTGAGGGCAAGCTGATCGGTATCGGCTCGCTGCAACTCGAGCGCGCGCGAGAAGGCAAGAACGAACATCTCAACATGGTTGTGCCGATCGATCTGCTCGGTCCGGTGCTCGAGGATCTTCGCAAGTTCGGGCGATCGAATCGTCCGGTCAGGCCGTGGCTCGGGCTTTATTCGACCGAGATCGAAGACAAGATCGTCGCAGTCGGCATTGCCCCCAAGGGGCCGGCGGCGCGCGCAGAAATCAAGACGGGCGACGTTGTGGTCGCTGTCAAAGGGGAGCGCGTGTCGACGCTTGCCGCCTTCTATCGCAAGGTCTGGGCGCTCGGGCGCGCTGGCGTGGAGGTGCCGCTCACGCTTTATCGCGAGGGCGTCACGTTCGACGTGCGGGTCAATTCATCTGACCGCGCGAAATTCCTCAAGGGCCCGCGGTTGCACTAAGCACACGTCGTACGTGCCACGGACGCGGCGCGTCACAAGCGCAATCCCCGTCAAATCTCTTCAATCTTGTCCACGCGGTCCGGATAAAACGCCAAATATTCCCGGATTTCGCCAACCGCCGGGAAGGGTTGCTCGTAAGTCCACACCGCGTTCTCGGCGCTGCGGCCGTCAGCAACGATGCTGAAGTAATTTGCATCGCCTTTGTAGGGACAATGCGTGTGATGATCGGTGCGCTTGAGCAGGCTCATATCGGCATCGGCGCGCGGGATATAGAAGACAGGCTTGTAGCTTGCTTCCTTCAGGGTGAGCGTATGAGTGCTGTCGGCGATGACGCGGCCTGCGAACGTGACGCGCACGTGTTTGCCGTTTTTCGCGATTGTGATCGGATGGTCGGGTCCGGGAAGTTTCATTTCGCTCGCCTCACTGTCCCAATGGATAATGGTTTGTAAACCACAACGCACGCGGATACAGCGTGCTCATTACAAATAGCTAGGCGCCGCATGCCCTGCCTTCCACGGCGGATTGCGAAAAGTTGAACGATCGCCCTCAATGAAATTACAGAGTTGGCGGCCTAGAATGCCGGGCGATTGAACGCAACGTTCCCCGCGATTGTCATGGCCAACAAGCAAATCGAAAAGATGCTCCAGGGTCTCAATATCCTGGTGGTCGACGACAACGCCTATATGCGCCGCCTCACGCGCCTGATGCTCACCAATCTTGGCGCCAGGTCAGTGCTCGAAGCCACCGACGGCCTCGCCGCGCTCGAGGCCATCCGCACCAGCGATCCCGATGTCATGCTGCTCGATTGGGACATGCCGGTGCTGAACGGTATCGAGGTACTGCGCATCGTTCGTTCGCCCGGCGTGTTTCCGCGTCCCAACATTCCGGTAGTTATGCTGACGACGCGCGCGCAACGGACGCAGGTGAACGAAGCATTGCGCGCCGGCGCGAACGAATTCCTGCTCAAGCCGACGTCGCCCAAGGCATTATGCGACCGATTGATCTCCATCGTGTTCAAGCCAAGACCGATGGTAAAGCTTGGCAGCTATTACGTGCCCGAGCCGCGGCGCATGCCGGCGCCGCGCGAGGCAGCGCTGGCGGACTAGACAAACCTGGGTCGGAGTTTTTGCGGCCTGGCAACGTGGGCCGCAAATGGTGGCGCGCCCGAGACGATTCGAACGTCCGACCTTTGCCTTCGGAGGGCAACGCTCTATCCAGCTGAGCTACGGGCGCGCGTAAGCCCTCAATAGACGAAAGGCCTGCGAGCGGCAACGGGCCGGGACTGCTTCTGGCCCGTACAGTGCGTCGAGCATCGAGCTTTCTGTGGTTAAGCCTGCCGACCCGCGGCGTCCCGGCTATGCGCCTTCGGACGAATCCCTTACTGCTTGGTTGTTCGCGCATTTTGCGCCGCAAGGAGCATTTTCAAATGGTAGCAGCTGCTTCACCCAAGCCGAAAGCCGGCAAGCCGGTCACCACCAAGCACTTGGCCGCCGCGCTCTCGGAACAGCATCAGCTCAGCAAGAAGCAGGGGCTGGAGATGATGGAAGACCTGATCGGCTTGATCACCAAGCACCTGAAGAAAGGTGAGCGGGTCAAGATTTCCGGCCTCGGCATTCTGGTGGTGCGCAAGCGCGCCGCTCGCATGGGCCGCAATCCGATGACCGGAGAGGCGATCAAGATCAAAGCCAGCAGGAAAGTCGCGTTCCGCGCCGCCAAGGATCTCAAGATGGCGATCTGACGGCCATCGGTTTTCGTCCTGCAAACCCCGCCGGTCATTGGCGGGGTTTTTGTTTGCGCGGGCTGCCTCGCCTAAGAACGATGCAGTTGCTATCTTTTTCTACAGATCGAAGAGAACCAATTTCTATTCGAGCAATTTCTTTGCGTGGGAACTTTCTTTGAATGCGGAAGTAAAGAGTGCGATGCAGGCTTGTCGCGCATCCGCCCACGAATAGGATCTCGAACTCGTCGCATGATTTCCGGGCAAGGAGTGAGGTGCCAAAGCAATGTGTGGCCTCGTCATCTTGCGTAACGCGCGGATCGCCGCGGCGTCCGTGACGTTGTGCGTATCGTTGCTGGTCATGGCGACGCAATCCATGGCGCAAACGATTCTGAGGATTGGTCACTTTCCAAACATCACGCATGTTCAGGCTCTGGTCGCTCACAACTTGTCACGCCATGGACGGGGCTGGTTCGAGCAGCGTCTCGGGCCGGACATCAAGATCGAATGGTACGTCTACAATGCCGGACCAAGCGCGATGGAAGCGATTTTCGCAAAGTCCATCGATGTGACGTATGTCGGGCCAAATCCGGCGATCAACGCCTATGTGCGCTCAGGCGGGAAAGAAATCCGCATCATCGCCGGTTCGGTGAATGGCGGCTCCGCGCTGGTGGTTCACAAGGGCTCGCCGCTCAAGACGGCAGCGGACTTTCGCGGCAAAAAAATTGCCACGCCGCAATTCGGCAATACCCAGGACGTGGCGGCGCGCGCCTGGCTTGTGGCCGGCGGCCTGAAAATCACACAGGCCGGCGGCGATGCGCAGGTGTTGCCGGCCGCAAATCCCGACCAGCTGTTGTTGTTCAAGCAAAAGCAGATCGACGCGGTGTGGACGGTTGAGCCCTGGGTGTCGCGTCTGGAACTGGAAGCGGATGGCGAGGTTCTCATCGACGACCGGCAGGCGATTACCACCGTGCTGGTGGCCCGGGCTGACCTGCTTGCAACGCAGCAGGGCTTAATGCGTAAATTGGTCGATGCGCACCGGGAGCTGACGAACTGGATCCTGGCGAATCCCGCCGAGGCCGAACGGATGGCTCGCGAGGAATTGGACGAGGAAATGCATACGAAATTCTCGCCCGACCTCATCGCGAAAGCGTGGAGCCGGATCGTTGTGACCGGCGATGTGACGCTCGATTCGCTCAATAAATTCGTGGCGAGCGCGCAGTCGGTGGGGTTTCTGCGCGGCGCGCCGGATATCTCCCAACTCGTTGCCAATCCATGAGCACGAACGATTCCGAGCCTCGGGCATCGCCGCCGGCCGAGCTTGTCGTCGAGAGCATCGATAAGTGGTTCCGCACCGAGCGCACGACCACCCATGCCCTGGCGGACGTCGGTTTTCGGGTCGTAAGCGGGGAATTTGTCTGTTTGGTCGGGCCAAGCGGCTGCGGTAAATCGACGCTACTGGATATCATTGCCGGACTGACGATCCCGGATAAAGGCCGTGTGCTGGCGGATGGACAACTGGTCCACGGCCCGGGACGGCACCGGCTGGTGATGTTCCAGGAATCCGCGTTGTTTCCCTGGCTCAATGTTTTCAACAACGTCATGTTCGGGTTGCATCGCAAGCCCGAATTGGCCAATCGGGAACGCCGTGTGATTGCCGACTATTATCTCCGGCTGGTCGGCTTGGAAAAATACAAAAAAGCGTACGTGCACGAATTGTCGGGCGGCATGAAGCAGCGCGTGGCGCTGGCAAGGTCGCTGGCACCCGATCCACGCGTGCTATTGATGGACGAGCCGTTGTCCGCGCTCGACGCAATCACGCGCGAACAACTTTGTTACGATATCCAGGAAATCTGGCAGAGGCGGAGAAAGACGATTGTCCTTGTCACCCACGATGTGCGCGAAGCGGTATGTTTCGCTGATCGCGTTTTTCTGTTGTCGCCCAGTCCGGGGCGAATCCGCGAGGAATTTCGAATTCCGCTCGCGCGTCCCCGCGACATCAACAGCGCGGAATTGGCACACATCGCCCAGCGCATCATGGTGGCGCTGAAAGGCCATCTCGGCGAGACCCATGAGGCCGCCGAATGAAGCGTACGTTTGTCGTTGCCGCATTTTTCCTCTTGCTGATCGGGATATGGCACTTGGCAACAGCGAGCGGCCGATGGTCATCCATTCTGCTGCCATCCCCGGCAATGGTTGGCGAATATCTGTGGGGCGCTCTGCGCGATGGCTCGCTCATCGAAGCGATCAAGGTCACTCTCAGGCGGTTGCTGATCGGCTACGCGATTGGTGTCGCGATCGGCCTGCCGCTCGGTCTCCTGACAAGCACGTCCGAATTTTTCGAAGATACGATCGGCTCGCTTGCTCTGGGCCTGCAGACCTTGCCGAGTGTATGCTGGGTGCCGCTTGCGTTGCTTTGGTTCGGGCAGACCGAGACCGCCATGCTGTTCGTCGTCGTGATGGGCACGGTCTGGTCCGTGCTGCTCGCCACCGACACCGGAGCGCGCACAATTCCTCCGATCTATGCCCGCGCCGCGCGCACGATGGGCTCGGAAGGGTTCGATAAGTGGACGCGGGTCATCCTGCCGGCTTCGCTGCCGTTCGTCGTGAGCGGCATGAAGCAAGGCTGGGCGTTTGCCTGGCGCTCGCTCATGGCCGCGGAGATTTTTGTCACCATCCTCACCGGGTTCGGCCTCGGCCAATTGCTGCAATATGGCCGCGAGCTGAGCGCCATGGATCAGGTCATCGGCGTCATGGTGGTTATCGTGGTCATCGGCCTGGTTGCAGACAAGGCGCTCTTTTCCCCGTGGGAGCGGTTTTTGCACCGGCGCTGGGGCACCGGACTGAAATAGGTGCATCGACAGGATTACTGTTGACTTTATTCCTATAGGGTGATATTCCTATATGCGTCCTGCTCGATTGAGGGCGTCATCTAGAGGCGTCTTGATGGTGGAGCAGGATGCGGCGCCCGCGGGCGTGCCTCGCAAAGCACGCACTCGGGCGGCATCGGAACTCCGCCCGGCGGCCAATACGGGCTGCCCGCCAGGAGCATGGCTGACGGCGGACAAGCACGGTGTGCGAAATCCGCCGCAAAGCGCGGCCGATGCCGGAAGGAGAACGCCGTGATGGCGCGCCGGGAGGCGCCCGCGTTCTCGAGAGGGAGCGCGGCACTCAAGAACAATGGTTGCGCCACCTGGCGCGCCATCCCCCTCGCATTTGCGGGGGCCACGAAAAAGGGACCACGGCGTACCCGGCGCCGCAAAGAACACGGGTGATGCCGCTTGCCCTGTTGTGCCGAGGTGCGAACCGGGCAATGCCCGCGCGGGAAGCGTTGGCTACCAAGGCGCGCAAAGGTCTATACTGCGCCGAAGAAATTCCGGGAGAAGATTCATGTCGCAAGCGGCCGAGAAGCGCGGTGGTATGCCGGCGATGCTCAAGGATGCGGCGTTCGTCTGGGACGACCCGCTCGATCTCGAAAGCGAACTGACCGAAGAAGAACGCATGGTGCGCAACACCACGCGGGGCTTCGCGCAAAGCTACCTGATGCCGCGTGTCACCGAAGCCTTCCGCGACGAGACATATGATCCCGGCATGTTGCCCGAAATGGGCAAGCTCGGCCTGCTGGGGCCGACCATTCCGGAAGAATATGGCGGTGCGGGGCTCGGCTATGTCTCCTATGGATTGATCACGCGCGAGCTTGAGCGCGTCGACTCCGGGTATCGCTCCTCGATGTCCGTTCAGTCGTCGCTGGTGATGTATCCGATCTATGCCTATGGCACCGAGGCGCAGCGCCGCAAATATCTGCCGAGGCTTGCGACCGGCGAAACCATCGGCTGCTTCGGCCTCACCGAGCCCGATCACGGCTCCGACCCTGGTTCAATGGTCACACGCGCGGAGAAGATCTCCGGCGGCTACAAGCTCAACGGCGCCAAGACCTGGATTTCAAATGCCCCGGTCGCGCATGTCGCGGTGGTGTGGGCGAAGCTCGATAATGTGATCCGCGGCTTTCTGGTTGAGCGAGGCGCGAAAGGTTTTTCCACGCCGAAGATCGAAGGCAAGCTGTCCTTGCGCGCTTCGATCACCGGTGAGATCGTGCTGGAAGACTGCGTGGTGCCGGAGGAAAACCTGCTGCCGAATGTGAAAGGCCTCGCGGGTCCTTTTGGCTGCCTCAACAACGCGCGCTACGGCATCTCCTGGGGTGCGATGGGCGCCGCGGAATTCTGCTGGCACCGCGCGCGGCAATATGTACTCGACCGCAAGCAGTTCGGCCGGCCGCTCGCCGCCAATCAGCTGGTGCAAAAGAAGCTCGCCGACATGCAGACCGAGATTGCGATCGGCCTGCAAGGTGCGTTGCGGCTGGGGAGGATGCTCGAAGCCGGCAAGGCCGCACCACCATCGATCTCGCTGATGAAGCGCAACAATTGCGGCAAGGCGCTCGACATCGCGCGGCTCGCCCGCGACATGCACGGCGGCAACGGAATTTCCGAGGAATACCATGTAATGCGCGTGCTATCGAACCTGGAGACGGTCAACACCTATGAGGGGACGCACGACATCCACGCGCTGATCCTCGGACGCGCGCAAACCGGCATCCAGGCGTTTTTCTGATTCAATCTGCAATGCTGGCACTCATTCCGGTCATCCCCGCGAAAGCGGGGATCCAGTGCGGCTTCCCGCGGGAATGAGTGGAAGAAAAGTTTTCACGCATGGATTTGATAACAGTCGCCTTTCTGGCCGCCACCGGGGTCGTTGCCGGCATTATCGCGACGATTGTTGGCGGCGCCGCGGTCGTTATTTATCCGGCACTGATCGCCACCGGAGTGTCGCCGCAGGTTGCGGCGGTTTGCAATCTTGCGTCGATCGTGCCTGCCACCATGCTGGCGGCGTTGACCGACCGCTCGCAATTGCCGTCGTTTGATCGCGCGTTTGTGGGCCTGATCGTCGCTTCGATTGTCGGCGCCGGTCTTGGCGCCGCCTTTTTGTTGCTCACGCCCGCGCAGCTGTTCGCGCAGATCGTGCCGCTGTTGCTCGGCTTTGCCACGCTGCTGTTCGCCTATTCCGAGCGGATCAGCCGCTGGCTGCGCGCACGCGCCGAGGACCGCGGTCATGCCATGGCGTTCAACGTCGCCAGCCTGAAGGTGATTTTGCCGGTCTCGTTTTACGGCGGCTATTTCGGCGCCGGTGTCGGCATCCTGATGCTTGGTGTGTTCTCGCTGGCAACCGGTGGCGACTATCGCTCCGCCAATGTCGCCAAAAACTTCGTCTCCAGCCTCAACGGCTTTGCTGCAACGTTGGTCTTCGCCACTCATGGCGCCGTGCTGTGGCCGCAAACGCTTGCGCTGTCCGCCGGCACGATCCTCGGCGGGCTGATCGGGGCCCACGTTGCGCGCGTCATTCCGCGCAATGTCGTGCGCGTGCTGATTGTCGTTGTCGGTGCGGCGCTCACGATCGCGTTCGCGCGGCGATATTGGTTCTAGAGCGCGGCCGAATTGACGCTGTGCGCCAGGGCCGCGACGCGGGCGGTCATCTCGCTGTTCGGGTCGCTCAGCGGATCGATGACGGTGAAATGATTGGTGCCGGCGATTTCCTCGTAACGTGTGAGCGCGTGGCCGCGCCGCCAGGCTTCGGCGATCGATTTGCTCTGGCGCAGGAACTCGCCCGATTCCAGTGCGCCGACGATTGCGTCGAGGCTTCGCCCGGCCGGCGCGCTCCAGTACAGAGGGGATATGCGCCGGGCCTCCGTTTCATCGAGCCGCAAATCCTGATTTTGCGACACGTGCACCATCGGCAGGAGATCGAACACGCCGGAGATCGCATAGGCAGCCGGCACGAGATCGGCCGGGACATCGGCCGCAAGCGCCTTCCAATCTTGCGCGACCATGCAGGCCGCAAGGTGCCCGCCGGCCGAATGGCCGTAGACGAGGATGCGCTGACGCCGCTTGCGCCAAAGATAAAGACAGGCCGCGCGCATCTGCTCGATGATGTCGGCGATCGCGACATGCGGGCAAAGATCGTAGCCGGCGACCGCTACTGTCACACCGCGCGCATTCGGCCCCGCCGCCATTTGCGAAAACATCGCGGGCTCGAGCGAGCGCCACCAGCCGCCGTGAATGAACATGGCCAGCGGGGCATGGTCATCGTCCCTTGCCGGGAAAAGATCGATCGTCCGACGCATCGATGGCCCGTAAGCCATGCCGAGCTTGGCGTTGTGCGCGGCCGCGCGATACGCAGCCGCCTCGCGCTGCCAGCGGGCAAAAATCTCCGGATGCTCCGGCACGCGGGCGCGATTATCGTATTCAACTTCGTAATCGATCGGCATGGCAGAACCCTTTTGGGGCGGGCACGAAAAGGACCGGCTATGCGCCGGGCCGAAACAACGTTATTTCTTAGCCATGAAAATCGGCGGCAAGCAAATGCGCAGCATTTGGGTCGAGAGCGACGGCGCCAGTCTCGGCATCATCGACCAGACAGAGCTGCCGCACCGCTTGGCCATCGTTCGGCTCGTCACGCTCGAGGATAGCGCCCGGGCGATCAAGACCATGCAGGTGCGGGGAGCGCCGTTGATCGGGGCGGCCGCTGCCTACGGCATCTGGCTCGCCCTGCGCGCCGACGCATCGGATGAGGCTCTCGAACGCGCTTATGCCAGGCTTATCGCCACGCGACCGACCGCGATTAATCTGAAATGGGCCCTCGACGAGATGCTCGCCGCCGTGCGTAACCGTCCGCGCGCGGAACGGGCAGAGGTGGCGCTGCGTCGCGCCGGCGAGATTGCCGACGAGGACGTGAACATCAACCGGGCCATTGGCCGGCACGGGCTGAAAATCATCGAAGGGATTGCCGCCAGAAAAAAGGGTGAGCACGTCAACGTCCTCACCCATTGCAATGCCGGCTGGCTGGCGACGGTCGACTGGGGCACCGCGACTGCGCCGATTTACATGGCCCACGACAAGGGCATGCCGGTGCAGGTCTATGCCGACGAAACACGGCCGCGAAACCAGGGAGCATCGATTACCGCCTGGGAGCTTGGCCATCACGGCGTGCCGCACACCGTGATTGCGGACAATACCGGCGGTCACTTGATGCAGCATGGCCTCGTTGACATGGTGATTGTGGGCGCCGACCGCGTCACCGCGCAGGGCGACGTCTGCAACAAGATCGGCACTTATCTCAAGGCACTCGCCGCGCACGATAACAAGGTGCCGTTTTATGTGGCGCTGCCGTCGCCGACCATCGATTTCACCATTGCCGACGGCCGCGCCGAGATACCGATCGAGCAGCGCGCGGCTGATGAAGTTGCGACGATCAAAGGCATCACCAAAGAGGGGCGCCTGGAGACCGTGCAGGTGGTGCCGGACGGGACGCCTGTCGCGAACTATGCCTTCGATGTGACGCCCGCCCGGCTTGTCACCGGGCTGATCACCGAACGCGGCGTCATTGCCGCAAACCGGGCGGCGCTCGCGCAAACTTTTCCCGAGCGCGCCGAAGTCCGGCCAAAATCAGAACGCAGGGTCAGCTGATGGCCTTGCTCTCCACGTCGCTTGCATTGCCTATCGATGGGCGCCAGTCGGAAACCGCGCTCGCCATCGCGCGCGGCACCGCGCGGCTGTTGCATGCGCACGGGCGCTGCGTGGTCAGCGAATTGGCTTTGCCCTCCGGCCGGCGCGCCGACCTCGTCGCGCTCGATCCGGGCGGCGAACTCTGGATCGTCGAGATCAAGTCCTCGATTGCGGATTTTCGCGCCGACCAGAAATGGCAGGACTATCGCGCCCACTGCGACCGGCTGTTTTTCGCAACCACGATCGAGGTGCCCTGCGAGATTTTTCCGCCCGATACCGGATTGATTGTCGCCGATGCCTTCGGCGCCGAGTTCAAATGCGAGGCGCCCGAACACAAGCTGCCGGCGGCGACACGCAAGTCGATGATGCTGTTGTTCGCCCGCGCCGCCGCGATGCGTCTGCAATCGCTCGCCGATCCCACCGGGCCTTATGGAGATGTCGGCTGACGGTCAGCGCGGTGCGCGCTTGGCCAGAATGCGCTGCAAAGTACGGCGGTGCATGTTGAGCCGGCGCGCGGTTTCCGAGACATTGCGGCCGCACAATTCGTAAATGCGCTGGATGTGTTCCCAACGCACGCGATCGGCCGACATCGGATTTTCCGGCGGTTCGATCTTGACGTTGTCCAATGCGAGCAACGCGGCCACCACGTCGTCGGCGTCGACAGGTTTGGCCAGGTAATCGACGGCGCCGAGCTTCACGGCGTTCACCGCAGTCGCGATATTGCCGTAACCGGTGAGAATGATGCCACGCGCATCGGGCCTCCGGCGCTTGAGCGCGGAAATCACATCGAGCCCATTGCCGTCGCCGAGCCGCATGTCGACGACCGCATAGGCAGGCGCCGATTTTTCCACCTGCAGCAAGCCTTCAGACACCGACTCCGCGGTCGAAACGGAAAAGCCGCGCTGCTCCAGCGCTTTGGCGAGCCGTTGCAGGAAAGAAAAATCATCCTCGACGATCAGCAGGGATCGTTCGCCGGAGATTTTTTCTTTTGCCGCCGGGTTGGCGGCTTCACTCGTTCTAGCGTCCACGTTACCACCAGCACTTCGCGCCCTTGCGCGCATCCTAGCGCGAGCGGGGCACAAATTTCACGCAACAAATAGTGATTGTGCAAGTCTGCCTCAAGTCGCTGCGAATGTTAATGATTGCTCGAAATCGCTGCGGCTCCAGCTCAGCCTGATGACTGCACCCTTTTCGGGCAGGGGTCTATTTTCAAACAATAAAGTTGCGCCCGAGCGCTCGAGCAGCGTCTTGGCGATAAAAAATCCAAGCCCCAGGCCGGTCGGTTCGTCTCCGGTATCGTTTTGTTGATGCCGGCGGCTGGTGACGTAGGGTTCACCAATTCGAGCCAAAATTTCCGGCGCAAAGCCCGGGCCATCGTCACCGATAGTGACTCCGACGGAATCCTCATCCCACTGCGCGTCGACCGATACCCGGTCGCCCGCAAAATCAACCGCATTTTCCAGCAGATTGCCCAGTCCATAGAGAATGGCCGGATTGCGCGCGCCGACCGGCTCGCGGCTGCGGTCGTCCGGCGCGGTGACGTCGATGGCCACCCCGAAATTGCGGTGCGGCGCAACAACCTCCTCGATGAGTGCCGTCAGCCGCATGCGGTCGAACGGCTCTCCGCCTGCCGACAACTCGGTTAGCTTGGCCAGGATATCGCGGCAGCGTGTCGCTTGCTCGCGCAGAAGGCGGACGTCATCGCCATGCGGGGCATTCGGCGCGATCGCGCGCTCGAGTTCCTTGGCAATGACCGAAATGGTGGAGAGGGGCGTGCCCAGTTCGTGCGCGGCGGCGGCGGCAAGTCCGTCAAGCTGGGAAAGATGCTGTTCGCGCGCGAGGACCAGTTCGGTCGCCGCAAGCGCGTCCGAGAGCTGGCGTGACTCCTCGGTGATCTGCCACGCGTACACTCCGATAAATCCGATCGCGAGAAGAATGCACAACCAGACGCCCATCATATAGATCGGCGGCAACTGCAGCGGATCGTCGCTGTCCCACGGGAGCGGGTAGTGCACAAACACGAGTATTGTCGCGCAGGCCACCGCGAAGCCGCCCAGCAAAAGCGTGAACCGCGGCGGCAACGCGGTTGCCGACAGCAGGACCGGCCCCAAAAACATAAACGCGAATGGATTCTGCAATCCGCCGGTCAGGAACAGGAGCACTGCCAGCTCCGCAATGTCGAAGGCCAGCAGCCAGGCGGCGCGGTCGGGCTCGAGCCGTTGGGTCATATGGAAACGCAATCGCAGCGCCACATTGAGCCAGGCCGCCAGAACGATCGCCGCAAGACACGCGTAGATCGGCAGCTCGAAATCGAAGCCGTAATAGACCACGAGAACCGCCGTGGTCTGCCCGATGATCGCAAGCCAGCGCAGTCGCACCAGCGTGTCGAGGCGCACGTTGCGGCGCGGATGATGCTGACTGAGGCCAAACACAGGCATAGGGCAGTCTAACGCCACGCGGTGCGCGCACAAATTGCCCCCGCATCGCGGGGCTTGCACTTCCTGCGGCGGAGCGTCACATCTTTCGCCCTATGGATGCGCAAAACACGTCCGCTATCGCCGTCGACCAATTGGTCAAACGCTACAAGGGCGTGGCGGCAGTTGATGGCATTTCCTTTCGTCTGCCCCCGGGTTCGATTACCGGCCTGCTGGGCGGCAACGGCGCCGGAAAGACCACCACGATTGCGATGATCATGGGGCTGGTCACACCCACCTCCGGCACCGTAAGCGTGCTCGGTGTGCAAATGCCGCAGGAGCGTTATCGGGTCCTGCACAGGATGAATTTCGAGAGTCCTTATGTCGACATGCCGATGCGTCTCACGGTGCGGCAGAACCTTTCGGTATTTGCGCAGCTTTACGCGGTAAAGAACATCGACGAACGCATCGGCAGCCTGGCTGCCGAGCTCGATCTGACCGAATTTCTCGATCGGCCGACCGGCAAGCTGTCGGCGGGCCAGAAGACCCGGGTTTCGCTCGCTAAGGCGTTGCTCAACAAACCGGAAGTATTGCTGCTGGACGAGCCAACAGCATCGCTTGATCCCGACACCGCGGATTGGGTGCGCTCGCGGCTCGAGCGCTATCGCAGTGAACAGAGCGCAACGGTGTTGCTTGCCTCTCACAACATGGGCGAGGTCGAGCGTTTGTGCGAGCGCGTCATCATCATGAAGAAAGGCCGCATCGAAGACGACGATACACCGGCACGTCTGCTCGCGCGCTACGGCCGCGAGACCCTGGAAGAGGTGTTCCTCGATGTGGCGCGCGGGCGACGGCACAGCGAGGCCGCAAAATGATCGACAGCGATGCCGGCATGGAATTCTCGTTCAATCGCGTCGCCGCCATGGTGCGTCGTTACTGGTATCTGCTGCGTTCCTCGTGGCCACGCATTCTCGATCTGATCTATTGGCCGACCGTGCAGATGCTGATGTGGGGTTTTCTGCAGGTCTACATTTCGCAAAACGCCGGGTTTTTTGCCCGCGCCAGCGGTGTCTTCATCGGCGCGGTGCTGTTGTGGGATATCCTGTTCCGCGGCCAGCTTGGCTTTTCCATTTCATTTCTCGAAGAGATGTACGCGCGCAACCTCGGCAACCTCATGATGTCGCCGCTGCGGCCGGCCGAATTCCTGCTTGCGCTCATGATGATGAGCATTGTGCGATTGTCGATCGGCATGATCCCGGTGTCGTTTCTTGCCATCGCGTTCTTCGGCTTCAATCTATGGGCGCTCGGTCTCGCGCTCGTTGCGTTTTTCGCCAATCTCATTCTCACGAGCTGGGCGGTCGGAATTTTTGTCGCTGGTTTGTTGCTGCGAAATGGTCTTGGCGCCGAGAGCATGGCCTGGACCATCATGTTTTTGTTTCTGCCGCTGACCTGCGTCTACTATCCGGTGGCGGTTTTGCCGGAATGGCTTCAGTACTTTGCCTGGGCGCTGCCGCCGACCTACGTGTTCGAAGGTATGCGCGCGCTGGTGATCGACCATGTCTTTCGCGCCGATCTGATGATCCAGGCCTTTGCGTTTAATGTTGTGATGTTCGCGGCTGCATCATTCGCTTTTTTCAAGCTTTTGCAGAGCGCGCGCGTGCAGGGCTCGCTCTTGCAAACCAGCGAATAGCCGAAAAACCCTTTAGTTCTTTAGGCTTAACGCGACAGTCCGCGTTGTAAACCGGACGCCAAGAACTTATCTCTATGTTGACGCTATGACAGAAAAACGACAGTCTCCCGCACCGCAGCGAGGCCCGGGGACTGATTCCATGGCAATAGGCGAATTCGGCGGAGCGGCAACGCTTTCCGACGATAACGGCACGTTGCTGGCGACGCCGATGTATTGGTTTTACGAGCTAGGCCATGCCGCGCTTAATCCCTCGCGGGCCTTCGCCGACGCCACCCGGCTCTTCTTCAAAAATCCGGCCAATCCGCTTGCCCACACGGCCTATGGCAAGTCAGTGGCGGCGACGATGGAACTGTTCGAACGGTCGACCCGCCGCTATCGCCGTCCGGAATGGGGCATCGAATCAACCACCGTCGGCGCCGAGAAGATTCCCGTGCACATCAAGAGCGTGTGGCAGCGTCCGTTCTGCCAGCTCTTGCATTTTGAACGTGCCTTTGCGCGTCCGCCGCGCCGGCCGCAGCCAAAATTGCTGATTGTTGCGCCGATGTCGGGCCACTATCCGACGCTGCTGCGCGGGACAGTAGAGACCTTTCTGCCAAATCACGACGTGTACATGACCGAATGGGTCGACGCGCGCATGGTGCCGCTGTCGGAAGGACGCTTCGATCTCGACGACTACATCGACTACATCATTTCGATACTGCATCTGCTCGGCGGTGATGTGCACGTGATCGCCGTTTGCCAGCCGTCGGTGCCGGTAATGGCCGCCATCGCGCGAATGGAGGCCGACAACGATCCGAATGTTCCACATTCCATGGTGCTGATGGGCGGGCCGATTGACACGCGCGTCAATCCCAATGAGGTCAACAAACTCGCGGAGCGGCGCGGGCTCGGCTGGTTCCGAACCCATGTCATCACCAAGGTGCCGTTTCCGCATCCCGGTGTGATGCGCGACGTCTATCCGGGCTTCCTGCAGCTTCATGGTTTCATGAGCATGAATCTCGATCGGCACATTGAAGCGCATCACAATCTGTTCCTGCATCTGGTCAAGGGCGACGGAGACTCGGCTCAGAAGCATCGGGAGTTCTACGACGAATATCTGGCCGTCATGGATCTTGCGGCCGAGTTCTATCTGCAGACGGTGGATACCGTGTTCGTCCGTCATGCGCTGCCCAAGGGCGAGATGACCCACCGCGGTCGTCGCGTCGATCCGGCCGCGATCAAGCGCGTCGCGCTGATGACGGTGGAAGGCGAGAACGATGATATTTCCAGCGTCGGTCAGACCGAGGCGGCGCACGCTCTATGCGTCAACATTCCGGCGGAGCATAAGGCCCACTACATGCAGCCCGCCGTCGGCCACTACGGCGTGTTCAATGGTTCACGCTTCCGGGCGGAAATCGCGCCCCGCATCGCCGATTTCGTGCTGTCGCGCAACGGCGGGCGTAATCAGAACTCCGCTGTGTTGAAAGTTGCGGCCCAGCGTTGATCTCGCGCCTACGCACTTATTTTGGCAAACTGTCGAGCCGATCTGATTCGAGGTCGACAATGTCCGCACCGTTGCGCGCTCTGCTCTTCCGCCGCACCAGCGAGCCGTCGGCGATTACAATCGATCTCGACGGTGAAATCTATCTTGTGCATGTGCGTCGTCATCGGCAAGCCCGCCGCTACACGCTTCGCATCCACGCCACAAGCCGCGAAGTCGTGCTTACCATGCCGCCGCGCGGCAGCGCGAGACAGGCCAAGGAATTCGCCGAGAAAAACAGCGCCTGGATCGCAACGCGGCTCAACCGCCTTCCAGAGGCCGTCCCCTTCGCGCACGGTACCGTGCTGCCACTGCGCGGGCGCGACCATCGTATCGAGCATCGCCGCGGCGCAAGGGGTACGGTCTGGATCGAGACGCGCGAGAACGAACACCTGCTCTGCGTTGCCGGCGAGGAGCCGCATTTGCCGCGCCGGGTGCGTGACTATCTCAAGCGCGAGGCAAAGAACGATCTGGAATCGGCAAGTCGGCTTGCGGCGCAGGCGCTTGGAGTCACGATCAGGCGGGTATCGGTGCGCGATCAGTCGAGCCGCTGGGGTTCGTGTTCGTCGACCGGCGTGCTTTCATATTCCTGGCGATTGATCCTTGCTCCGCCCTTTGTGCTCGACTATCTCGCGGCGCATGAGGTCGCGCATCTCATCGAGATGAATCACTCGCGCCGCTTCTGGCGGCAGGTTGAACGCATTTGTCCGAATATGGGACGCGCCAAAGCCTGGCTCGATGCGCACGGCGCCGACCTGCATCGCTACGGTCTCGACCCGCGTTCGTGAGAACTCTGCGGAACCATTGACCTATGTTGCGGCCCGGAACTTTCGCGCTCACGGCTTTGCTGGCGGCGTTGAGCGCAATCGGCCCGCTTACGACCGACATGTACCTGCCATCCCTGCCGGATATCGCACGGCAGCTCGATGCCTCAACGGCCCAGGTGCAGCTCACGATTTCCGCCTATCTGATTGGCTTCGCAGTGGGGCAGATTTTCTATGGCCCGGTGTCGGATCGACATGGCCGCAAGCCCGTGTTGCTTGCTGCGATCGCGCTTTATTGCGTGGCAAGCCTGGCTTGCGCGCTCTCGCGATCGATCGAAATGCTAATCGTCGCCCGCGCGTTTCAGGCAATCGGGGGTTCCGGTGGTATCGTGCTTACCCGCGCCATCGTACGCGATATTTATTCGGGCGCCCGCGCTGGCCGGGAATTGTCGCTCATCGCTTCGGTGATGGCGCTCGCGCCGGTATTGGCGCCCATCGCCGGTGGCGTATTGCAGACCGTTTTTGGCTGGCGCGTGGTTTTCATGACGCTAGTTGCCGCGGGTCTCGTCGGCACGGCCGTCGTCTCGATTCTGCTTCCGGAGACGCTGAATACGCGCGCGGCTGAACCTGTTTCGATCGCATCGATGTTTCGTTCCTATCGCGTGGTCGGACGCAATCCGGCATATCTGGCTTACCTCGGTATTACATCGGCGAGTTACGCCGGTCTTTTCGCGTGGATTTCGGGCGCCGCATTCGTGCTGCAAGGTCTCTATGGCCTTACGCCGTTCGATTTTGGTGTCGCCTTTGCGCTCGGTTCTCTCGGCTACATGACCGGGTCGGCTCTGGCGGCGCGGATCGTGATCAAATTTGGACTGGACGGCGTGCTTGGTCTCGGCGGCTGTGCTTGCGCCGCGGGCGGTCTCGGAATGGTGGTGGCGGTCGCGCTCGGGCTTACATCGTCCGTGTCACTTGTACTGCCTATGGCGGTTTACCTCGCCGGACTTGGCATGGTGCTGCCGCAGGGTATCGCTGGAGCGATGACGCCATTTGCGGAACGTGCGGGTGCTGCCTCTTCGCTGTTCGGCTTCGTGCAGCAAAGCATCGCGGCTGTCTGCGGTGCGGCTGTCGGCTGGTTCCTGGGTCAGAGCGCGTGGCCGCTGGCCATTGGGGTTGCGGCGATGGGCTGCGCGACCTTGGGATTGTGGCTGGCCACGCTTCGCGTCCGCGGCGCCGCTATCAAGCGCTAGATTCAGCGGCGGCCAAAAATATTGTTAAGCAGCCAGCCGTCGAGTCCGCCACTTCCGGCGGTCGGCGAATTGTTGGCTGCGACCGGCACGGGTATCGGTGCGGGCGGCGTGGGTCTCGATCCGCCGCCGAAGAGTCCGGAGAAAAAACCGCCGGGCGAAGTCCCCGGCAAGCTTGCGACGGGAACCCCTTGATGTGCACCGCGCATGAAGCGGCTCCAGATTTCCGCCGGCAAGGTGCCGCCGGTCACATGCTTGGTCGGCGTGCCATCGTCGTTGCCGAGCCAGACGCCGGTAACAAGATGGGATGTGTATCCGATAAACCATGCATCGCGGAAATCTTGCGAGGTCCCGGTCTTTCCGGCCGCCGGCCAGCCAGGCAACGCTGCCTTTTGCGCGGTGCCGATGGTCAAGGTCTCGGCCATCATCGCGTTCATCATCGCGACGTAGCGCGCATCGATAATGCGGCCGAGCTGCTGGATGCTGCGCGCGTAAAGGACCTTGCCATTGGTTGCGGTAATCTTGTCGACGACGCGCGGAATCAGCGCATAGCCGCCATTGGCGAAGGGCGCGTAGGCGCCGACCAGTTCGAGCATCGAGACTTCTGAGGTGCCGAGCGCGATCGAGGCATTTGGCTCGAGTTTGGAAGCGATACCAAGCCGGTAGGCGGTGCGAACAACCGCCATCGGCGTGACTTCTAGCGTGAGACGTACCGAAACAGTGTTCAACGACAGCGCAAGCGCTTTGGTCAGCGTTACCGGTCCGAAATATTCATGACTGTAATTTTCAGGCTGCCAGCCTTTGACGTTGATCGGCTTGTCCTCGCGCACGGTATCGGGCGTAAGGCCATGCTCTAGCGCTGTCAGATAGACGAACGCTTTGAAGGCGGATCCCGGTTGGCGTTTGGCGGCGACCGCGCGATTGAACTGGCTGTCGGCATAATTGCGCCCGCCGACCAGGGCGCGCACTGCGCCGTCCGGCGTCATCGCGACCAGCGCGCCCTGTGCAACGCCATTCTTGTCGCCCTTTTGCGCCAATTCATCGTTGAGCGCCTTTTCAGCGCTTGCCTGCAGGTTGGCATCGATCGTGGTCTGCACCACGATGTCTTCGTCGATGTGGCCAAGCGTGTCGTTAAGCGCGTCCATGACCCAGTCGGCCACATAATTGACCGAGCCGGTGCTGGCTTGCGCAACGATGCGCGGTGGGTGCGCCAATGCGGCGCGTTCGGTGATGCCGTTGATGAACCTGAGCTCCGCCATGGAGCTGAGCACAATTTGAGCGCGTTTTTCAGCGCCGTTGAAATTACGCGTCGGCGCAAGTCGTGATGGCGACTTCACCAGTCCGGCGAGCAGCGCAGCTTCGGCCAACGTAATGTGACGTGCGGATTTTCCGAAATAGCGCTGCGAAGCCTGTTCGATGCCATAGGCGCCGGAGCCGAAATACACTCGGTTGATGTACATTTCGAGAATCTGCGTCTTGGTGAATTTGCGCTCGAGCCAGAGGGCCAGGAGCGCTTCCTGGAGCTTGCGGGTAATCGTGCGTTCCTGGGTCAGAAAAAGATTTTTGGCGAGTTGTTGGCTGATGGTGGAGCCGCCCTGGGCGACACCGCGATGCAGGACGTTGGCGACGAACGCCCGTCCAATGCCAAACGGATCCACACCGTGATGCTCGTAGAAACGCCGGTCCTCGATGGCGATGAAGGCCTTCGCCACATAACTCGGCATTTCTTTCAGGGGCAGCGGTTCGCCGGCGAGATCGCCGCGGCGGGCAAGGGCGCGACCTTGCATGTCCACGATCTGTATCGAGGGGGGGCGCTTGGGAATCTCCAAGGACTGGATTGGCGGCAGGTGCGCGCCAACCCAGGCGACAACACCTGCGCCTCCGATCGCGAGCCACAGGCAAGCGACCAAGCCCCAATACGCGATCCGGCCAATTAACGCGCGCTTGCTGCGGGCAGGGCGCTTCTTGCGTGCGCGGCGCTTGCGGGGTTTCGCGCGAGGGTTTTCTTCGGCGCTCGGCGCAGGGCGATCATCGGCCGAAATGTGCAGATCCGGTCCATTGTCGAACACCGGCTCCTTGCGCGCGCTCGCTTGTCCTCTTTTCGACGCCATAGCGCGACCCGTTTCGCCGGCGCCCATGGAGAACCGGCCCGATCGGCACGCTAAGCGGCCTAATTTAAGGGCTCGTTAAGATGACCGGGTCGGTGAATCCCAGTTGGCGCGTTAGGCCGGTTGGTACGCCGACGGCACGGAAAGCCGCGTATCGAACAAGCCGGGCAAGGTATGGGCATCGGACGCTCTGTGGCTGATCGTCATGCTGTCCAAAACCCAAACATGCGCGCCCGCCGTACCGCGCGATGCGGGACGTGAAGAACCGCTATTGGCCTTGAATGGAAAACTTGTCGCCGCTGAATGCTCGTTGGTGTTCAACCGGCTGCCGCTGGCGGCCGGCGCCTTCCTCTGTGGGTTGCGCCTCAGCCCGCGCCGCAAGTGCTGCGGGTTTGATCTTTGTCAGAGCTTCAGGAGCTGAGGGGGCTCTCGGCTGGGCAGCAAGTACGGCATCCGATGTCATGTCGGGCGCTGGCGCGGGCGTGGCGACAAGAGTTTGTATTGAATCGGAACGCCAGGCCTTCGGAAGACCGTAACGGCCGCTGGTGACCACCGCTTGCGTATCTTTGTCCAGCGTTGCATCCGCAACGAACAGTAATGCAACCAGCACCGAACCTACCACCGCGAAGTAAGTGAAAATTGGCATCGCACGCGTTCCCACTGACACTGTCCGCTATTGACCCATAGCGGGCATTTCGACTGGCCGACTCTTGTCTACGCTCGCTGCAAGACGGACGTCAGCGCACACCCGCCAGGAGCGGCCACAGCTGGCCGCCGAGGCTCGCTGTTACCACCGTGAACCAGGCAACGAACAAGGTCAGAGCCAACGTGGTGATACGGATATTTTTCCACATTCCGCCAGCTTAACCGCCAGGGATACGTGGGCACTTATACACGCGTATATTCAAGTATAGGTCGGGCGGGCCGCACCAGACCGGCTAACTAAGGCCGTGTTCTGCGTAACACGTTCGTATAGACACCGCGCCCCATTCGATGAGGATCTCATACGCATTCACAATGGAGCGCTATGGGCTGCGCACGCACACTCGACCCGCAATAAAAGGGACGACCAAGGGTCCGTCTCGACATCAATCACTTATGCGGGAGTACACGGCAATGAATCTCGTATCACTCATCATGAAATTTCTAACGCCAGACATGATCGGGCGCATCGCAACCTCGCTCGGTCTCGATCGGAACGGCGCATCCTCCGCAATCGAAGCGGGGGTGCCGGGATTGCTGGCGGCGCTCGCCGGCGTTGCCAATAAGCCTGGCGGTCCACAAAGGCTTGCTGATGCTGCCAAGCAGGAAGTCGGCACACTCGACAAATTTGCGAGTTCTTCGGGCGCAGCGAGCCCAAGCGTTCTCGCGGAGCGTGGATCGCGAATACTCGGCTCGCTCCTTGGCGACCGGGATCAGGCGGCGCTCGCGACCGCAGTGGGCAAATATTCCGGCGTGGGAACGGCCGCAGGCAGCTCATTGCTCGCGGGGTTGGGCCCGCTTGTTATGGGCGCGATTGCCCAGCAGCAAGGCTCGCGCGCTATCGATGGCAACAGCATTGCAAGTCTTCTCGCGGGCCAGAAAGACAATATCGCCGCTGCGCTTCCCTCGGGCTTCGGCAAGTTGCTTGGTGGCACGGGCCTGTTCGACACGATTAACGACGTGACGAGACGAACGGCTGCGGCGGGCGCCGAGACGACACGCGCCGCCGCCGCATCGGTGACGCGGACAATCGACGACACGCGGCGCTCTGCCGCTGCAGCAGCGTCCACCGGTACAAACTGGCTCACTTGGGCCATTCCTGCGTTGGCGATTGCCGCGCTGCTGGTCTGGCTCGTCGGGCGTCCCGCGGAGCAGGCGGTTCAACAGGGCACTACCGCCTTGCAGAGCTTGACGGTGGGCGGAATGGATGTCGGGAAGCAGGTCACTGACAGCATCGGTAACCTGCGTACAACGCTTGCCGGCATTACGGACGAAGCGTCGGCGCGGGCGGCGATGCCTCGACTCCAGGCCGTCACGGCCCAGATCGATAAAGTCAACGCAATGATGGGACAAATGTCAGACGGGCAGCGAAAGTTGCTCGCCGGATTGGTCAATCCCGTGACGTCGACACTCAATCAGTTGTTCGACAAAGTGCTGGCGATTCCCGGTGTGGCCGAAATTATAAAGCCTACCATTGATACGCTGAAAGCCAGGCTCGCAACTTTGACCGCCTGAATGTCGCGGCCCAAACATCGGCCGTCCGCACACGCGGACGGCCGATGCATCACTCGATGGGTTGCGGTCCCGAAATAGCAGTGCAATAGTGCAATATTCCAACTTCTTGGGACGGCCAGCGTATTAAGTCGCTGCGTTAGGATTTCCGATGAGCCCATCGAATGGTGACGATGCTGCGACGGCTCGCTCATCAAGTCTAAGGGGAATGCGTATTCTCCTGGTGGAAGATTCCTGGCAGCTCGGTATGGCCCTCAAGAGCCTCCTTCGGAGCCTCGACGCGGAAGTTGACGGACCAGTTGCGACAATGATTGATGCCGAGCATCTGATTTCCGAACGCGTCCCCGACGCCGCCGTCGTCGACATCAATCTCCGGCAAGGTGAGCGCTCGTACGGACTGATCGATCGATTAGTTGGTCGAGGTGTTCCCGTTATTGTAACCTCAGGGTATTCGGATCTCCCGAAGGTCCCAACGGAGGCCCACGTTCTCGAGAAACCCATCAGCGAGGAGAAGCTTATCGCGATATTGCGCTCGGTTTTCCGCGGGCAGTGAGATTTGCCGCTCGCTAGTCAGCCAATCTTCATCTCTGTTCGATAGGGACGTCGATTTTGCAGCGGACTCCGTTGGGTGCGAATGTGAGGTCTACCATTCCACCAAGCTCGTGAGGGATCAATTCGCGTATGAGGCTGGTCCCATACCCGGGGTTGGCAGGACTAACCACCGATGGGCCGCCGGTTTCCTGCCATTCAATTCTCACGCGCGCTGTCCCATCCTCGCCATCCTGGCGGTCCCAACTTACCGAGACATGGCCGTTGGGGTTCGACAGCGCCCCATATTTTACGGCATTCGTCACGAGCTCATGAAGCGCCATTGCCACCGCCTGGGTCGTCGCCGGGGCGAGCGTGACATCAAGGCCGTGGATCGTAGTGTTTGCAATCGTCACGTACGGCGCAAGCTGATTGTGGACGAGATCAGCAAGATTGACACCACTCCAACGGCTTTGGCTGAGAAGTGAGTGGGCATTCGCCATGGATTGAATGCGCTTGTCGAGTACTTCAACAAACTGGTCAACCGAACTGCTGCCCTGGCGCGTATACGTGCTGATCACGGCAACCTTCGCGAGCAAGTTCTTGACGCGGTGATCGAGTTCCGCGATCAACAAGCCTTGACGCTCCTCGGACTGTTTGCGTTCCGTAATGTCAACAGTCAGTCCCTTCAGCTGCACACACCGGTCAGCTTCGTCAAATTCCGCTCTTGACGATTCTTCAAGCCAAATTTCTCGGCCATCCGGACGACCGAAACGGAATGTCATTTTATATGAAGGCTTGCCGGGACTGACAGAGTGAACGAGGGCTTTGAAATGCGCGCGGTCGTCCGGGTGGATTCGCGCAAGGAATTCACTGGCCGAAAAGGTCTGCTTTGGATTGAATCCAAGAATTTGCGCGGCGTTGTCACTGCGCTGTGAGGAGTTGGTGCGGGCATTCCACTCGAACGCCAGAACACCTCCCACTTTCAGCGCTTCTTGAAGGCGCGCTTGGCCCTCAAAAAGAGCGGCCTCGTGCTGGCGTCGCTCGGCGAAGAGCGAAGCAAGAACGAGTGCGCAGAGGGAGGTAGCCAGAATGGTGGCTTGGGCAGCCAGGACGTGCTGTTCGATTGAGAGAGTGGAGTCACCGAAATAACCGATGCCAAAGGTTGTCATCCAAACCAATGTGAAGGCAATGATGAACGCGGCGCCTGATGCAAATACGGGGCGACAACGGGCTGCAAGCCACAGCAGCAGCGGAAACAGCGCGGCAATTGGCACAACAATTCCCCAATGGCCCCGCGGCAGAAAAATTACAGTTCCACTAATTCCGGTAAGTATCACCAGCGCTAAGATGCCTTCGATCAGCTCGCGCCGCGGCGGCGGCTTGCGCGCGGCTGAAGCAAGCTCGATTATCAGCGGTGCAATCGTAAGAATTCCGAGCGCGTCGGACGCGAACCAGTGCTGCCAAATGGATAAAACTGGTGCCGCCGAGTTGTGGAAGTACAAGAACCCTGCAGTTCCGCCAACTCCCGAGACGGCGGCTGCGACCGTCGCCGCCGCCAGAATTCCCAGCACATGGCTCAGCCTGTCGAGACTAAATCCCAACCCAAAGTATTTCTCGATCAGCCATCCCGCCAGCAAAGCTTCGCCTGCGTTGCAGAGGGCGAAGACAATTGCGCCCATCAAAGTCCGGTCACCCAATAGATTGGCAACGATTGTTGCGACTGCCGCGCCAGCCGCCACCGGTAATCGCGCGCGCGGGCCGGTCGCGATTAAGACGCCGGCCGCAACGCCTGAAGCGGGCCAAAATACGGCCACGCCGTCGGGCTTAGTCAGCAAAAGGAGACTCAACCGCGCTGCTAGGAAGTAGGCAATTCCGACCAGAACAGAGAGGCCAATCAACTGGGCCCACTGCTGCGGCGAATGACTAGTGGCAGGCAGCTTGCGTTCGACCTGCTTGGGTACGTACTGCAACAACTCACCCCTTCCGCTGCACTACGTGTATAGCACGAACTTATAAAATATGGATGTGCGAGGATGACCACTTCTGGCCCAGGTTGATCCGCAGAAGCGTTGAAACTAGGCCCTTGGGCCTCCGGGGTGCTTCGCCATTAGGTTTGAGATCTGCCGCAAAAAATTCACTCAGAAACAATTTCTGACGGCATTCGGTTGCAATGGGTCGCGGTGACGTGATCTGAGATCAAGCGAGGCAATACGTGAGTATCTTGCGTGCTTGCGCGGGGTCGGCGATTGGGCTGACTGCTGGCTCACAGTCGAGAAGTGTGTGTGTGGGAACTGGCTTTTCAATCGAAATGGAATTGTGCGCGGGAGGCAAGGCAATCGGCGCTAACGGCAGCCGGTCCCCTTTACCGGCCCGATTGACCGAAATGGTGACGACCGTTGCATTGTCGGCGGTGACTGGGCTCGTTAGCACAGTAACGGCGCCGGCGACGAAGCAGCTAAAGGCAGTCATCACCGCTAAAAGTTTAAGTTTGTTACCAGAAGTATTGTGCATGCAAATGTGGGGGGCTCTGGGTTGCGATCGCTCGTTAGGAAATGGCGTTCAAAATCAACAGGCCGACAAATATGGCCGTCAGCGATAAACCAAAAACTTCTGCGGTCGCACGCTCGTCCATGGCCATCTCTCCGTTCAACGGATATTCGCTTGACCGATGTCTGTGTACGCCTTGGTTTTGCCTGCCTTGATCACAACGTCGGCGGTTTCGATGCGGGTGGGGGCCACGCTGTCGAGCCGCGCATTGATTCCGATGGCTACCACGGCGATCGACGCAACAAGAGAGACAACCACGATCTTGAGGTGGGTGGATTGCCCTGCGGACCAGAGTGAACCGTCCATGGAGTGTCCTCCGTCAAAAATCATTGCTCGTGTCTTCAGTAAATTCCGTGCGCCCGAGAAACGTTGGCAACCGCGTTTCTCGTTGCGTGCTGAATTGGGTGACCTTGGCTCGCTACAGTCTGCGAGCGCGCCGGTTGCATCGGCAGCACGACAACCTTCGTCCCCACATTCACTCGTGTGTAGAGATCGATGACATCCTCATTCAGCATGCGGATGCATCCGCTGGATACTTGCTTGCCGATTGTGGACGGGGCATTCGTTCCGTGGATGCGGTAGACGGTGCCACTGAGATACATGGCGCGTGCGCCAAGTGGATTTCCCGGACCGCCTGCCATAAAGCGAGGCAGGTACGGCTGGCGGTGAAGCATTTCCTCTGGCGGAATCCAGTCCGGCCATTCCGCTTTGCGCTCAACCGCCTTCACGCCTGACCACGTGAAGCCCTCGCGGCCCACTCCGATTCCGTAGCGAATGGCTTTGCCGGAACCGAGCACGTAATAAAGATAAGTGTTCGGCGTATCGATAACGATCGTACCGGCGGCTTCGCGCGTCGGATAATCAACCACGTGCCGGTGCAAGCGTGCCGGAACCTCGGCGGCTATTTGGACGTCATCGGCATCTGTCGGCTCCTGCAAAGCCTGCTGGAATATGAAAGCGCCTCGATTGAATGGGGCTGCATACCCGAGCGGTTCAGCGAGCGCCGCGTCGCCGGCGAATAATGCAACCGCTGTCATTGTCGCGAATGTGAGGCTCATTCCGTGGATTCTGTTGCTGGACATCACAAAACCCTCCGAATAATTCCGAGTTACTTCGAATTGCGGGTCGCTGCGCTTGGCAAGTAGCCGGCCACGACAAATCGCACTTCAGAGGCTTTGCCAGTGAGCCGGCGGCCATCACGAATGCAGTCGCTTGGGTAATAAGGCCAAGCATGCTGAGAGCATTTGTCGTCGGCCCGCCGAGTATCGAGTCTGTCGCTCTTGGCTGAAGGGGCGCTTGCCTGTACCGCCGTGCTCGGTGCCGTGGCGAGCGCAACGCCGCCAATAAGCGTCGCAACTGCAAAGCCACCAATAACAACGGTCCTAAACATCTTGAGCTCCCTGCAACGAATTAAGCTTTTTTGATTGCAGGGAGCGTAGGGCGGTGACGATCGGTCGCGCCACTGTACGCTGGTTAAAGGCAAGTATCGAAAAGAGAGGATGACCTATACGAAGGTATCGAGCGGTCCGGTCAAATCATGCCGAAAGCTGTAACTCAACGGTGATCTGTGTATTTATTCCAAAGGTCGAAATTGTCATGTACGGTTCAATGATTGACGTCGTTTGCCGAGTCATTGGTGATGCAAAAACCGGCAAAAGTTAAACGTACCAGCTTGGGCCGTCGCCAGCCTTCCGGTAGGGCGCGCAAGATTTCGAAACTGCAGCAGCTGCACGAACGGTTATCCGAGCTTCAGCTCATTTACGATACCGCACCCATCGGGCTTGCTTTCCTGACTCTCGATTGCCGTTACCTCCAGATTAATCAACGATTGACGGAAATTTGCGGTATCTCGGTTGCCGATCATATCGGGCGGTCGGTTCGCGAAACCGTCCCGCGGGTGGCGGAGCAGGTCGAAAAATTAGTTCATACTATCGCTCGCACCGGAGAGCCCATTACGGGAGTCGAAGTTCGTGGGCAGCGAGCTGACAGACTCAACGCCGACCATATTTGGATTACAAACTGGCATCCTTTGAAGAATGCCGAAGGGCATATTGTTGGCGTTAATGTGGTTGCCGAAGACATAACCGAGCGCAAGCGCGCCGAAACAGTCCTTGCGGCGAGCGAAAAGGCATTACGTGAAAGCGAGACGCGTTTCCGCGACCTTGCCGATAACATCAGCCAGTTCGCATGGACGGCCGATACGGACGGTAGACGATATTGGTTCAACAAACGCTGGCATGACTATGCCGGAACCACACTCGAAGAAATGCAGGGCTATGGTTGGAGAAAATTGCACCATCCAGACCATATCGATCGTGTCGACAAGGGTATCCGGCAAAGCTTCAAAGGCGATGAACCTTGGGAAGACACCTTCCCGTTGCGTGGTCGAGACGGCAAGTACCGCTGGTTTCTCTCGCGCGCTCTGCCCATCCGCGACGAAACCGGCAAGGTTGTCCGGTGGTTTGGAACCAATACCGACATCACGAAGCAGCTTGAAGCAGAGAAAGCCCTCCGCGAGCTCAACGAGACGCTGGAGCAGCGCGTCGAGGCGCAGACACGAGAACGGCTTCAAATCTGGAACGTGTCGCAGGACTTGCTGTTGGTGACCGATCTGGACGGCAACTATCTCAGCGTGAATCCCGCCTGGACCGCGTTGCTCGGTTGGTCGGAAACAGAGCTGCTCGGCAAAACGTCCCAATGGCTGCTGCACCCGGATGATCGCGACAAGACGCGCGCGGAAATCAGCCAGCTCGCCGCAGGCCATGTGACGCAACGTTTTGAAACCCGCTTTCGTCACAAGAACGGCTCATACCGTTGGTTGTCATGGAAAGCCGTTCAAGACCATGGGCGAATATACGCAATGGCGCGCGACGTCACAGGCCTCAAGGATGCCGAGAACAGGTTGATGGAGGCCCGGCAAGAACTTTCACAGGCCGCCCGCCGCACAACGCTGGCAGCAATGTCGGCTGCGATCGCGCATGAGATCAGGCAGCCGCTCGGAGCGATCGTGACAAACGCCAATGCTGGCCTTCGCTGGCTGAATCGGCCGACGCCGGATCTCGATGAAGTGCGCGATACTCTTACACATATCATTGCAGACGGTCACAGGGCTAGCGAAGTGATCCAATCAGTACGCGGGATGTTCGCTAAGGGTGATCACGCGGGAGCCCCGCTCGATACGAATGAACTTATTCGCGATACGATCGCGATAGCGAGCAACGAGCTGGAGACGTCAGGAGTCGTTGTTGAACTTGAGCTGGCCGGACAACTTCCTTTGATTCCTGCGCACAGAGGCCAGCTTCAGCAGGTCATTTTGAACATCATTACGAACGCCACCGACGCAATGCGCGCAATCGACGACCGGACGCGAGTGCTGCGTGTGCGATCCAGGCCCTTCGACTCGAATGGGGTGGCTGTATCAGTACAAGATTCCGGCACCGGAATAGACCCGGAAAACATTGATCGTGTCTTTGAGACCTTTTTCACCACCAAAACCAACGGCATGGGGATGGGCTTGGCCATATGCCGGTCAATCGTCGAGGCTCATGGTGGAAATTTGTCTGTATCGCCAGGCATACCCCATGGGTCCGTATTCCACATCGTCCTGCCCGGTATTCAATGATAGAACTGGTCGAGGAAAATGGCCGTTGAATGAAAAACGAACGATCCGCAACGCTGCCGGTCGTTTTCGTCGTTGACGACGATGCGTCCGTGCGCGAAGCGCTCGGTAGTTTAATACGGTCAATAGGATTGCGGGTCGAAGCGTTCGCTTCCGCACAGGAGTTCTTTACAGCAAAGCGACCTGACGCGGCCTGCTGCTTGATCCTCGATGTCAGGTTGCCAGGGCTAAGCGGGCTGGATTTTCAAACGGAACTGACGAAGGCTAAAATTAAGATTCCTATCATTTTCATCACCGGCCATGGCGACATCCCGATGTCTGTGAAGGCCATGAAGGCGGGCGCTATTGAATTCCTGACCAAGCCGTTTCGTGATCAGGATCTGTTGGACGCCATCCAGGTCGCGCTCGAACGCGCCCGGGCCAGTCACGAAAGTGAGAAGGCGATTTCCGAATTAAGGGCAAGATTCGAGACGCTCACGCCGCGCGAACAAGAGGTCATGGCTTGGGTAACCGGCGGTCTTTTGAATAAACAGGTCGCCGCCGAAATCGGAGTAACCGAGATCACGGTGAAGGTGCATCGCGGAAAGGTAACGAAAAAAATGGGAGCGAAATCTTTGGCCGATCTCGTGAAAATGGCGGATATCTTGGGGATTCGCCGCACGAAATCGTAGGCAACTATACCTTGGTGTAATTCCTCGATCCAATCCGATAGCTAATCTTTACCTTCGAGATTGTGCGCATCGCTCCGCAAAGACCTACATGCACATCATCGAGGAAGCCAACTTGTCGAAGGTGCCTGTGATCGCGATTGTTGACGACGATGAATCGTTCCGCCGAGCCACAATGAATTTTGTACGGTCGCTTGGCTATGGAACGGCCGCATATGAATCCGCCGAAGCGTTTCTGCAGTCGAACCGTATCCATGACACTGATTGCCTGATTACTGACGTGCAAATGCCAGGCATGACTGGAATCGAGCTGCAAGGCCGATTGATTGCCCAAGGCCATCGGCTGCCGATCATCTTCATTACGGCCTTTCCCGAAATGAAGGCGCGTGCGCAGGCGCTTGCCTCCGGGGCAGTCGGATTTTTGGCCAAGCCGTTTAACGATCAGGGTTTGATCAATTGTCTGAATACGGCGCTTGCTGCTCGCGGCGCCTGATCGGCATTGTGGCGCGGATTGCTACGGTTTGGGATTTGTAGGCGCTAGTTCGCCTCGTTACGCGGCAGCCCCGCAGTTGATTTCAGACGACGAAGTTGCCGCAGGCGACGGCTCAGACCCTTGTTTGTGAGGTGCATCTTTGCACTAGCGCTTCTTGCTGGCAGGGGCTTGCCGCTTTCGATCATAACGCTAGCAAGCCAAAAATGCTGCCAAGCAAACTTGTCGGCGCTACGAAGTCTGACCGAACCAGTTGCCGGTTTGATCATAGCACACCTACCAACCTTTACTTATTGGGCGCTCGCTAGAAGCGGCCATAATTGGCTGCCGAAACTCCACGTCACGACCGCGAACCAAACAACGAGCACGCCAACGGCAATTACGCCAATACGGATTGTTTCCCACATATGTTTAAATTACTGGGATACGGGCATACGTCGGTACTTATACATGGGTATAATTTGGTATAGGTCGAGCACGCCGCCAGCCTTGGTCACCTGCTCCAATCCTCCAGCTAAATCTGTAGTCAGAAGGCGCTTATTTTCTGTTGGGCGCTTGCGCCTTTGTGCGACTGCTGCGGAAGCGCTGTCGCGGTGATCGCTTCGATAGATCAACCCAAGCCAAAAAAGAATGTGCTCCGATAACACGAGTAGTGGAGGTCGCCGCCGGAGTTGCTGCGCCCAAAATGCATGCACCGGCGTCGCGTTGTTGCGCTCGCCGGTGCACCACGTGAGCGGACAAGCGGGGACTTGTCCTAGGGGCAATTGCAACGTTATCCATCCGGCATCGCGTTGACAGCTATACGCTCGTATATTGCGGTGTAGGGTCGGGTTTTCCTGCAGCGGCTGGCAGCAGTTCACCAATTGCTCAGGCAGACCACTTAGAAGCGGCTACTGAGCTGCCGCCGCCGGTTAATTCAGGAATTCAGGTATCCACTGTCGCGAAACCAGCGCACGGCATCTTCGATCCCCTCAACGTAGGGCCGCGAACGATATGAAAGCTCCTGCTCGGCTTTTGTCGATGCGTAAAACATGCGGTGCTGCGCCATATAAACTCCGGTCAGCGTCACGAATGGCTCTCGTCCCGTGACTTTCGCGACGGCTTCAGCGCCAAACGCAATGGGGACGAGCGCGCGCCAAGGCAGCCGCATGCGCGCTGCACGGCGGCCGACCAACCCCGCAATATCGCCCAGCATCTGCGAAAACAGGACGTTCTGTCCGCCGAGAATGTAGCGTTCGCCGATCTTCCCGTAATGGAGCGCGGCAAGGTGGCCGCTCGCCACGTCGTCAACGTGCACGAGATTCAAACCGGTGTTGACAAATGCCGGAATGCGGCCCCTGGCGGCTTCTATGATAATTCTGCCGGTCGGAGTGGGCCGCACATCGCGCGGTCCGATCGGCGTTGAGGGGTTAACAATCACGGCGGCAAGACCCCGTTCCGCAACCATGGTCTCTACCAATCTCTCGGCAGCGATCTTGCTGCGCTTGTAGGCGCCGATGCCCTCATTCTCGCGTAGTGGAGTAGTTTCGTCCGCCGCTTCGCCCGCTCGCAAGGCAATGGTCGCTACCGAGCTGGTGTAGACGACCCGCTCGACGCCCGTATCCAGCGCCGCCTCCATGAGGTTGCGGGTTCCTTCCAGATTGGTGACGAAAATCTCGCGTGGGTCGCGCGCCCATAAGCGATAGTCGGCCGCTACGTGAAAAACGTAGCGCGTATCCGCGGTTGCGCGTTCGATTGATTTTCGATCGCGCAGATCGCCTTCGAAAAAATCCAGGTTCAAACCGGCCAGATGCCTGCGCGGGCTTTTGCCGCGAACCAGCGCCCGTACCGAAAAGCCGGCCTCGACCAGCTTGTGCGCGACAGCCGAGCCGACGAATCCGCTCGCACCGGTGACGAGGACTTTTTCCTTATTGCTCATGCGTCGTACGTCCCGATACGCGAGCAGCGATTTTCGAATCGCAGAGGCATCGAAGCTGCCTGAGACTCAGCCTCCAAGCAGTTTCTGGGTCCGATCGCGCAGCCGCTTGACCAAACCATCCGCACCGCCTGAAGCAATGATCGAAGCAAATTCGTCGCGGCGCGTGGCGAGATCGCTTATCGTTCCGTTGAGATAGACATCGATCACGCGTCCGCCGCGGACCAGGTAATTGATGGTCACAGTCCGGCCGCCGGGCTGTAATAACTTTGTTTTGACAATTTCGCCACCGCCACGCGGCTCAGGCACCGACTGCGGCTCAACAACAAAACTCTCCCCGGAATAGTCTTTTATCTGGCTTGCATAATCCGCAACGATGAATTGAGCGAAAGCATCCCGCACCGCGCTCTGCTGGCTCGGCGAAAAGGTCGACCAAGCGGGTCCCACCGCCAGCCTCGTCATCGTCGCAAGGTCGAAGGCGGACGTAATGGCTGGCGTGAATCGCTTGTCACGCTCGCGCACGGTCAGGCGCCCGGCTTGCTGGATCGTCGGCATCAGCTGCTGATAATAGGATTGGATGTGCGCGACCGCCGGGCTCGACGATTGAGCCCGCAATGGCGTCGAGCCGAACAAGACGACTACAAGAATGCTGACAGTCTGGATAGAAGGGCTCAAACGGAGTTTGACGTTTTTCATTGAGATTATTCCGCTTGCTCCGACGGGGAATGATTTAAGTGGACGGTATGGACTCCCGGCCACGGGTCGGTGTCTTGGACCTTTTTGGGATTGGATTGAGGCCCCGTCAAGTGGCGAAAACGTACGCGACAGCGTGAAATGAATGTGCTCTTTTCGCAAATTCCATGAGCAAAAATTTCAATCAGCTGTCAGTCGTCGCAACTACGCAGGTCGTGCGCCTATCGGCTCGCTATTCATGGCTCGTGATTATCGTCTTCTCGCTGGCAGCTATCGCTTCGGCCGGCTATTTCGCGCGCCACTTCGCCATTACAACCGATAGCAACAAGCTCCTGTCCGGCTCCTTGCCCTGGCGGCAGCAAGAGATGGCGCTTGACCGGGCATTTCCCTGGCGGGTCGACCAGATCATAGCCGTTGTCGACGCAACGACACCGGAAACCGCCGAGCAGGCCGCTGACGCACTCGTGAACGACCTCTCGCCCCGTTCGGAAGTGATCCGCTCCGTGAGCCGGCCCGATGGCGGCGACTTCTTCGCGTGCAACGGCATCCTATTTCTCAAGCTCGACGAGGTGCGCCGCGATGCGGCCGATTTAATTGGAGCTCAGCCATTTCTCGGGACACTGGCTGCTGATCCGACGCTGCGCGGCATTCTTCGTACATTGTCGCAATCGATTGAGGGCGTCGCGCTGGGAAAGTCAAAACTCGAGGATTTAAGGCCGGCGCTGGTCGCAATCGCCGATGCTCTGGAAGGCCTCGTGAACGGAAAGCATCCTGCCTTCTCCTGGCGCAAGTTGATAACAGGGCGCGTGCCGGAGGCATCAGAGCTTCGTCGCTTTGTAAACATTCAACCTGTGCTGGATTTTGGTGATCTGCAGCCCGGACACAAGGCGACTGCGGCCATTCGCGAGGCGATCTCCAGGCTTGGGCTGACGCCGGAGCGAGGCGTCAAGGTGCGTCTCACAGGGTCCGTGGCCCTTTCGGACGAGGAATTCGCGACGATCGCGGACGGCGCCACCTTGAACGGAATCGTGACATTTCTTCTTGTTGTGCTCGTGTTGTGGCTCGCGCTGAAGAAGGCCCGCATCATCCTCGCCGTTTTACTCAGTCTCATTGCTGGGCTCACGTTCACTGCCGCTATCGGCCTATGGATGGTCGGCGCCCTGAACCTGATCTCGGTTGCCTTTGCCGTGCTCTTTGTCGGGTTGGGCGTTGATTTTGGCATCCAGTTCAGCGTCCGCTACCGCGCCGAACGGCACGCATCGCTCGACCTTCATGATGCTCTTGTCGCGACCGCGCGTGGGGTGGCGGGGCCGCTTTTGCTCGCGGCGGCATCAATCGCTGCGGCATTCTATTCATTCCTGCCGACCGCTTATGTTGGCCTGTCGGAGCTCGGGCTGATCGCGGGGACGGGTATGATTATCGCCCTCGCGACGACGGTAACATTACTGCCGGCGCTGCTTGCCGTACTCAAGCCCGCTGGCGAGCCGGCCGCAATTGGTTATGCGGCGCTTGCGCCCGTCGACCGTTTTCTTGAACAACAGCGCAAGTGGGTTGTTGGCATAACGCTGGCAACGACGATCGTTGGCTTGCCCCTGCTCGCCGGTCTGCACTTTAATTTCAATCCGCTCGATCTGCGCGCCCAGGATACCGAATCGGTTGCGACGCTGCTCGATCTGATGAACGATCCTGACACAACCCCAAACACGATCGACATTCTTGAAAGCAATACTGAGCGCGCATCTGCGCTCGCCGAACATTTGCGTCAGCTACCGGAAGTCGCCCGGGTGGTGACGCTACAAAGCTTCGTCCCCAAGGATCAGGACGCGAAGCTCGCGATCATCGACGACGCAAGTTTTTTCCTGCGAAATACCCTCAATCCTGACCAGATCGATCGCGAACCGACGCCGGCGGACACTTTGACGGCCCTCGAAAAAACCGTCGATGACTTGCGCGGTGCCGCGAGCGACCTCGACAGCCCTGCTGCTGTTCAGGCGCGCCGTCTTGCGGGCCTGCTGGCGGCATTGGCCAAGGGGCCATCGGCGGCTCGAAACGACGCGGAACAGGTTCTGGTTGTGCCTCTGATGACAACCCTGCGCCAAGTGAGAGATCTCCTCGGCGCCGAACATGTAAGCATCGAGACGCTTCCTTCCTCGCTGACCAGACGTTGGGTTTCGCCCGGCGGACCAAGCCGGATAGAGGTGGCTCCCAGCGGAGATGGCAATGACAATCAGACTTTGCGGCGCTTTGTCACTGCGGTCCGTAAGGTTGCACCCGAAGCTGCCGGAAAGCCGGTCTTCGTTATTGAGGCGGCGGCGACTATCGTGAAGGCGTTCCTTCAGGCCGCTGTCTGGTCGGTGGCGTCGATCACGTTGATCCTGTTCGTCGCCCTGCGGCGCTGGACCGACGTCGCGTTGACGTTGGTGCCTTTGCTGGTCGCTATTGTCGCTACACTGGAAATCTGTGTACTGATCGGGCTGCAGTTGAATTTCGCAAATATAATTGCGCTGCCACTTCTTCTCGGCGTCGGCGTTGCCTTCAAAATTTACTACATCATGGCGTGGCGCTCTGGAGAAACGAACTTCCTGCAATCAAGTCTGACGCGCGCTGTTCTGTTCAGCGCGTGCACGACCGCGACTGCGTTTGGCAGCCTGTGGTTTTCGCATCATCCGGGCACGTCGAGCATGGGCAAGCTGATGGCTCTGTCGCTGCTGACAACGCTTTCGGCAGCGGTTCTCTTCCAGCCCGCGCTGTTGGCCACACAAAACAAGGCCAACCCCAACAAATAACAGCCTAAAACCACTGATAGTGGCAAAAAAGCAACAGTTATGTCGGTTCGGCTCTGCTAGTTTATGTGCAGAGCAAAACTGACCGGCGCTTGCGCCGGCAGCTTGCTATCAATTTTCCGAAGAAGCCTCGCGCTGGCGAGAGGACCCAAAAGGAACGGAAAAGTAGATGCGTCGCGGTCGAGCTTGGGTCAGATGCGTGATCGCGTGCCTATTACCTGTCCTCGTGGGGGCGTGTGCCGCGACGCCCAGGGATGCGTCATTACCGATCAATGATCCGAACGAGGATGCGAACCGCCAAGTCCTGGCGATGAACCAGAAAATGCTGGTCCCTGCGGCGGAAATCGTCAAGGCAGCAACTCCGGGACCCGTGCATGACCGCTTGCATGACATAAACTCGAACCTGAAAGAGCCGCGCATCTTCGTAAATAACCTGCTGCAGCTCCGCTTCAACGCAGCCGCTTATACGGCTGCGCGGTTCGCGATGAATTCGACCTTCGGCCTCGGCGGCCTTGTCGATCTTGCAACCCGGGAAGGCGTGCCGCAGCAGAGCGGCGATTTTGGTCAGACACTGTTCGTCTGGGGAGTCGCTGAAGGCCCTTACATGATGCGACCATATTGGGGGCCAACCACGACGCGCGACGCGGTGGGCGCCACCGTCGATCTTTTCGCCGATCCAGTCGGCCTGCTGTTTGGAACGCAGCTCGGCGTCGCCATCACGACTGCAAGCCTGGACACGATTGTTCGGCTTGGCCAGTTCAAGCAAGCCGAAGACGCCTCCATCGATTTTTACAGCTTCCTGCGTTCGAGTTATTACCAGACCCGCCGCGCGGAGTTGCGCGAGGCGGTCGGCTTACCAAACGAGATCGACTCGCCGGCCACCGCACTGGATGAGACCACAAACGCCGCGCAGCCGAAAAGCGCGTCGGCTAAGCCTCCCCATCCTCTTTCCGGCGAAGCAAATAATGTCCTTCGACCCAATACCAAGCAAAAAGGCCGGGCAACCCCAGAACCAACTCACGCACTCGCTTTGTCAACGAGATAGCCAAAGCTATTTCCGCCGGCAAACCGAGCACCGCGCCAAACAAGACCATGCCACCTTCCAGAACGCCGAGCGCTCCCGGCACCACGAACGCTGCGGCGCGGGCGCCCGAAGAAAGGCTTTCGAGGATAAATGCATCAGTCATGGAGATGGGATGACCCACGCACCGCGTCACCAGCCAGACTTCGCCCGTGCCGGCGACCCATCCGGCAATGCGCCACAGGTTTGCGCGCCAGAAGGACTCGCCACTGCGATAGGCCTGCACAACGGCATCATCCATTGCTGACGCGCTAACGACGAAATGGGAGAGCCATTTCCCGGGTAACAGGCCGCGCGCTAGTTTGGCAAATCTCGCAAACATGTTCTTGTGTTGAAACAAAATGAAAGCTGCAACCGCCACGAAAAACACCGCAATGCCGATCAATACGACCCACACCACATTTGACACAGCGCGCTCCGACGGCCGCGCCAAAAGCAAAATGACCCCGGCGATGACAAAAACCATTTGTGTGATCACACCGACGGTGGTGTCGACGACCATGCTGGCCGCCGCCTGTACGCTGGGGACACCGCGCAGATGCGCCAGGCGCGCGCTCGCGACGTCGCCACCGACACTGGCGACCGGTAATAGCGCGTTGATGGATTCGCGGATCCAGCGCATCCAGGTGACACTGATCACATCCGGGCGACTTGAAAGGGGCAACAGTTCGCGCCATGAAAGAGCAGAGAAACAAAGCGGGACGATGTGATAGATGGCTATTGGCAGCAACCACCACCCGATGACGAACATGGCGCGAGCCACTTCACCCGCGCCGCTGTCTACAATCAGGTAGACGACGAGCACAAAGCCAAAAAAACCGGCAACGATGAAAGAAGCTGAAATGACTTTACTCCGTGTTTGTTCGCGACTGACCTCAAAGACAACGAACGCCGTCCTATGCTCACTCCAATTGCGCCAAGGCTGATCCCGGGTTCAATGCAGCCTGCAGATTTGCATACCGCCGTACCGGCCGCACCGATCCTGGTCTTCCTGCCGGATTCCGGTGCGTCGCTCCATGTGACCGCGCCCCCACACGATGATGAACCAAGGGTGCTTGGGCTCGGTCTAATGCAACGCACGATTATGGTTGCAGGCCGCGCCGGCTATCGCCAGTTTTATTTTCTGGCGCGCGATCAATCCGCGCCGCCGGGTGTTGCTCCGATTGCCAGTTGGGGTGCACTTGCCACTGCGCTTGCGCCACATCAGCCAGGCCCGCTCATTATCACACGGGCGACAGTTCTCGCTGAAAGTGAGTGGCTCGAACGACCAAGTGAAATGCAGATCGACCCGGCCACCTGGGCGGCGGTTCCGCGCCGGGTCGTCACGCTGGCTGGAGCGGCGTTACCACATGCGCTTGCGGCGCTGGACGCGGACGGAGGCGCCTACAGCCTGGCGGCCGTGGAGGATCGACTTACGCGTCGCTTTGGGACGCCGGCCAAAATCTCGGTCTCTAGCGCTCCAATGGTCGTGGCGTCGTCGGCTGACGTCGATGTCGCGGAGCGGCGTTTATTACGCGGACTCGTCAAGGACACCGATGGATTCATGGCGCGCCACATCGAGCGGCCTATCTCCTTGCAGATTGTGCGCCACCTCGCGCCGACGGCGATAACACCAAATCAGATCACTTTGTTCTCGGTTATCATCGGCTTGCTCGGTGCGCCCTTTTTCCTGTCGACGCTCTGGCCGTGGCAAACGGTCGGCGCCCTTCTGTTTCTGGTACATTCGATCCTGGATGGATGCGACGGTGAGTTGGCCAGGCTGCGATTTCAGCAAACACGATTTGGTGGCGTCATCGATTATTGGGGAGACAATGTCGTTCATATTGCCACCTTCGCATGCATGGCTGTCGGCTGGAGCATGTCCATCGGCGAGGCATGGCCGTTATTGCTGGGGGCCGCAGCGGCTCTCGGCAGCCTGGGATCAGCGTGTTTAGTCTATTGGCGCGTCATGCGTCCCAAGGACGACACTGGCCCGCTCTTTACTTCGGTTTCCACGGCGCCCGACCGGCGGCTCGCGCGGCTGCTCGATGCCGCGTCACGCAGGGATTTCATCTACCTTGTGCTGATCCTTGCGTTGTTCGGCAAGTCGAATTGGTTTCTGGTTCTGGCCTCGGTGGGCGCGCCGATATTCTTTTTCCTGTTGGTATTTATCGCGGCGCGCGAACGGTTTGCAAAAAGACAGGCAGCCTACGGGACCTAGCCGTCGAGCGGCAGGCGGGCGCCGTCCGCTGCACTCGACCGCTGTGCAAGGTCGATCAGTTGGGCACACAGCACTGCCTGGTCCAGATTGCCCTTGTCGCCGCCGATTGCGGCAATGCGGAAGTCCTCCGCCACGCCAACGAACCAATCGCGATGATGCGATCCTTCAGACAGCGACGGCGGGCAAGACCACCGCCGTTCTCCCGAATTCGATCTGACAATGACATTGTCATCCGCGACATGGATGTGACCTTGCTCGCCTTCGATCTCGATATGATTGGCGCGCTTGTCGGCGGCCCAGGTCAGGTAGATGTGGGCGCTGCCGGAATTCAGATCGAGCGTAATCGTTGCGGTATCTTCCAGCGGCCATTCACGGAAACGGCGGTTTTCCAGCAATGCCCTGACGCCCACGGGGGATCCGGCCCAGCGCATGACGCAATAGAGCGCATGCCAGCCGTGGTCGAACAGGATTCCACCACCCGCTATCGTCGGATCGACACGCCAGTTCTTGCCAGCGTCGGGACTAACTGCGGCCGCGGGTCCGGTGCGCAACGTTTGCCAACGGACGGACCGCACCTCGCCAATCGCGTTTCCGTCAACTAGCGTCGAGATTTTGCGGCAGATCGGTGCCTCTAGCCAATTGTGAACCGTGTGCACCACGCGTCCAGAGCGCCTCGCCGCCGCGGTCACGATCTGCGTATCTGCCACCTTAGTAACCAAGGGCTTCTCGCAGAGGACATGAAGACCCGCCTCCAGAGCTCGTTTGATGAGCGCTGTGTGGCTGCTCGGTGGTGTGCAGATATCGACGAAATCGAGCGTTTCGCCGGAAAATAAATCTTCCACGTTTTCGTACCACCGCCCGCCGGGGCACGTTTCCAAAAAGGCCGCGCCACGTGCGGCAAGGGCGTCGGTGGCGGCGACAATCGCGATATCGTCTCGGGACTGCCAGCCAGGCAGGTGCCCTTTCGCCGCAACATTTCCAAAGCCGATAAATGCACCTCGCAGCACGCGCCGCAGCCTCAGTCGAGGCCGAACTGCCGCGAAATGGCGGCAAACGACTGATCGAGAATATCCACGCCGCGCATCGCCTCGTCCTCGCTGATCACCAGCGGCGGGTTAATGCGGATAACGTGCGAATACGACATCGTGACGAGGCCGCGCGCCAGCGCCTCATGAAAAAGAGCGAGCGTAATGGATTTGTCCAGTGGCACCTTGGTCGCGCGATCGGCAACCAGCTCGACGCCGATCATCAGGCCGCGTCCGCGGACATCGCCGATAAAGCGGTATTTGTCCTGCAGCCTCTTGAGCGCGTCGAGCATCAACGCGCCAACGCGCGCCGAATTTTCGACCAGCCTTTCGTTGACGATGGCCTCAACTGCGCCAAGCCCGGCGGCGGCGGCCAGCGGATTTCCGCCGTAGCTGGATGAGCTTCCGCTCGGTTCGCCAAACGGCTTGGACGACATAAGTTCGAACGATGACGCGACGCCGCTCAAAGGGAAGCCGCCGCCCATCCCTTTGCCTATCGTCATGATGTCGGGTTTGAGATCGAACTGCTCGGACGCCCACATCGTCCCCGTTCGGCCGAAACCGGTCAGGATCTCATCGGCAATGAGGAGCGCGCCAAACTCGTCTGCGATTTCTCGCACAGCGCGAACGAAATCATCGGGTGGTATGACATTGCCGGCGGTACCTTGCATTGGTTCAAGGATGATCGCCGCAACTTCGTCCTGGGTATCGTTCTTTACAACGTTACGCAGATGCTCCGCACAGGCGAGGCCGCAGGTCGGATATTCAAGCTTCCAGGGACAGCGATAACAGTTCGCATAAGGCGACAGATGCGTCCCGGGCGGGAAGGGCCCCTGGTGGTTGCGATAGCCGCCGCCGAGCAAGCCGATGACCCCCGCGGTCTTGCCGTGGTAGCCGCCCCAGAACCCGATGAACTCGAACTTCTTCGTGGCCGATTTGGCGAGACGGAAGGCGGCCTCCACCGCTTCCGCGCCACCGGAAAAAAGCTGGATGTGCGTAATACCCTCGGGCAACAAGTCGCTGACCATTTTGAGAAACCGGGCGCGGGTCTCAGTCGTAAAGCTGCCGAATGTGGAGCGTGCGAGTTGCTCGCTAAGGCGCTTGACGTAATGAGGATGGCAGTGGCCGACACTGCCGACGGCGATGCCGGCAATGAAATCGAGATACTCATTTCCGTCGACGTCGAAAATCGTGCAGCCCTGTGCGCGGTCAACTGCAATTTGTGAATAAAGAGCGATCGATTGCAGTCCTGGCGCCATCGCCTCGGCCTCTAGATCGAAAATCGCTTTTGATTTCGGGCCTGGCACGATGCGCCGCCGGGCGCGGTCCTTTGGCGCCGGCGCGACGTTACGAGAAGGAGCGCCTTTCATGAATCAACTCCCTGTAGGGGCTACGATGCGCAGGCGCCGCTCGAAGCGTTCGGTCAGATGGTCCGCAATTGCATGAGCGGCACGATCACGATACCGCGCATAGCTTGGCCAGGCATTGATGTCGATGATCATCGGCTTTCCGTCAGCCTGGATGACGGCGTCGCCGCCAAAAATTTCCAGCCCGAGAGCCGCCGCAGCACCGAGCGCGGCCTGACGCAAGCGGTGCGCCTCGAAAGGATGACCGAGCATCCCCTTGTCGCGATGATAAAACCACTCGAACCAGGTGGGATCCCTCACCGCCACAGCGCTTCTGACGCCGTAGAATTTAACGAGATCCCCGGCCACATGCTCCTGAGCGACAATGAACGGGATGCCGCGCTTGGCAAACCGTTCCAACGCCTCCTGCCATCCGGCGTCCGAAGCGATGTATATGACATCGGAAGGTTGTGTAGCGTGGAAATCGTATCGTTTGATCCATACGGCTGCCGCGGGTCGTGATTTGTTGGCGCTGGTGGCGACAATCCGGCTAATAGGCGTGCAGACCTGATGCTGGGCAAACAACTCGATCATCCGATGGCGATAGGTGTTGCGGATCGCATCGGGGGAGTTGACGACGATGGAGCCCGCTTTTTGCGCGGCGCCAAGGCGATCAAGGACTGCGCCACGCTCGCACATCACGAATATATTGGCGCAACAGATGTCGGTCGCCGCGTCGGCATCAATAAGCTGGACACTAAAACCGCGCGCCGCCAAGGCCTCACCGACACTGTTCATGATGGCACGGTCATCCTCGACGCGCCCGGGCGAGTGATCCGGTTCACGATAGATGCCACAGCAGGTCCTGACTCTCGCGTTCATGCGTCAAGAGTCCTGCGTTCAACATCGAGTTCTGCGGATTCGGCAGCCGCGATGTCGCTTGCCCGGTCAATATCAAACACGCATGGTAAGGCGACGCCGTAGACCGGCTGGCGCTCGGCAACCAACCACCCGAGATAGTCGCGGAGCCGGGCGAAATCAGTCGAGGGCGCAGGAGGCCGCTGTGCCGGCAGCCAATAGAGGCCGGCTGTAACATGGCTGCCGTCACGGCCGCCGAGCTGCCGAATACGTGCGTTCAACGGATCCAATGTGGCCCACAATGGATTTTCGTCGTCGACATGATCGGTGACACCAAGCACGACCGCTTCTTTCGCAAAGCCTGAGGCCGATTTCACAAACGACTGGAAATCCTTGACGGGCATGACCGTGTCGACCGTTGTGATCACCGCCGGTGCGTTTGCCAACCGGCCTGCGACAAGCTGGAACGTGGCATAGGACGACGGGGTCGTGCGAACAATCATATCGAGATCGAAATCTCCTGCATTGTCGTGAAGCCATTGCCGGCAATCGTCACTCGTCTCGTTGATAACGATGGTCAACCGGCGAATGCCGACGGATCGGAAGCGATCGAGGGCAAGAGCGACAAGCGGGCGCCCTCCGACCGGCACCATCGGTTTGCTGACGCGATACCCGTCTGCTCGTAAGCGGGTTCCGTCGCCCGCAGCGATGATGCCCCCTTGGAGGTTCGAATGCGCGAATGTTCCGGTCATCTCAAGATCTGCATTAAATCACGCAACTCGGTCACCGCAGACTCCGGTCCCGCTTTAGACTCGGTGGCTTGGACATCTTGCGGCGCGATCCAAATGAAGCGCATGCCCGTTCGCCGGGCTCCCTCGCGATCGCGACGCAATGAATCGCCAACAAACACGGTTGTCTCGGGAGTTGCGCCAAGAGCGCCAAGAGCCGCGCGGAAGATCGCAGGATCTGGTTTCTCGGCGCCCACGCGATGGCTATCCACCATCACGGCGAACAGGGAGGCGAGGCCGGCGCCATGACAAACCGCTTCGAGATTGCCGTAGAAATTCGACACGATGCCAAGCTGATATTGTTCGCTTAAGGTCTTCAGCACAGGCCGATTGCGTTCGAATGCAGCCGCGGCATCTGATAGAAAACGCGATGCCACACGCCGTCGGCGACCGCCGTTGCTCTCTGTGGCTGGTTTGGTTGCATCGTTTCCTTTGCAGCGATGCGCGAGTTCAACTTCAAGGTTGGCAGTCAAGGCATCGACTGTTCCGGAGAGATCGGCTGTAGGCGAGAGCCCTCCCACAAGCGGGGTGTCCGCCGCAAAGAAGACGGGCGTGAACGCATCGGCAGCTATGTCCAGACCTTCGGCGCGGTAAAGCGCGTGGAAGCGTTCCTTCCATGCCACGCCATCCGCGTCGAGCGTCCCGCCAAAGTCGAACAGCAGCGTTTCGATCGGCGCCTTCATGCTATGTGCCCGTGCACCGAGCCAGCCCAGAAAATATCTGAGAGCTGGTGAGGACGACGTCCCGTCTGCGCCTACTATGAGCGGGCGGGATTAAATGCAAGCTTTGCGCGGGGCTCGTCGGCCGAAAGATCGAAATGACGACCCTCGATGAAGGCGTTGCATGCCTCGAGCGCAACGCTGTCGCGGAACTGTCGTGGGGGGCTTTTCATATAATACGCTGACGGCGCCTCCAACGGGCCTGCTTCGCCCCGCTCCAACGCCAGCTTCGCGCAGCGGATCGCATCGATGACAACGCCGGCGCTATTTGGCGAATCCTCGACCGAAAGCCGCATTTCAAGTTCGATTGGCGCGTCGCCGAAACCGCGTCCCTCCATGCGGATGAAGCAGACCTTGTTGTCCCGCTGCCATGGCACGTAGTCGGACGGCCCAATGTGTATGTCTCGCGGTTGGAGTCGTTCATCCAGCTGCGATTGCACGGCCTCCGTTTTGGAAATCTTTTTCGACTTCAATCGACTCCTCTCAAGCATATTGAGGAAATCGGTATTGCCTCCGGTGTTGAGCTGATAAGTCCGATCAAGGCCAACCCCTCGATCGGCAAACAGCCGCGCCAATGCCCGATGCACAATGGTCGCGCCAACCTGACTTTTAATATCGTCCCCGATAATCGGAATGCCAGCATCCCTGAATTTCTCCGCCCAAGTATCATCCGAGGCGAGAAACACGGGAACGCAATTGATCATGGCAACGCGGGCCTCCAGACAGGCCTGGGCGTAATATTTGACCGCGCGCTCCGAGCCGACCGGAAGGTAGCACACGAGCACCTCGGCACCCGACGCGCGCAGCGCCGCAGCGACATCAGTCGGTTCGAGGTCGGCGGGGCGGAAAGCGGCATCATCGGGGTAATCGGCCATGTGCGCCGCGACCCCGTCGAGCAACGGACCGGCTTGCACGATCACATTCGATACCGGCAAGGCGCTTTGAAAGATGCGGGTGCAATTCGGCTTCGCAAACACCGCCTCTTCCAGCGGGCGACCGACCTTGCGCTGGTCGACGTCAAACGCCGCGACAAACTCGACGTCGCTGCAGCTATAGCCGCCTATGGTATGGCGCATGATGCCTTCGAGCGCATTGCCTTGGCGGTCACGATAGTATTCGACGCCCTGTACCAACGCGCTCGCGCAATTGCCGACGCCGGCAATAGCCACTCGGATGTCCCTCTGCATTTCTACCCCTAAGCCCCCAAAAAAATGATATTGACCGGCCAGAAACTCGCTGACAAGCCAAACCATAAATGAAATCTCGCACTAAGTCTCTGTTTATGCGGGGATTTTACTCGCCAGCGAAATTCGCGACATTTAAGTGACACCTCAGCTCGCGGCGGCCTTCGCCAGCTTGTTTTCATCAGTGGCCGCAAGCAGCGCGATCAATGCCCGCTTGATTGCGGCCTGCCGCGTCGGCGAGCTGATTTGAGCGCCCATCAGGTCGGTGACGTAGAACACGTCCACCACGCGCTCGCCGAAGGTAGCAACGTGTGCCGACGCAATATTGAGGTTGAGCTTGGAAAGAGTTGCGGTCAGTTCGTACAGAAGCCCCGTACGATCGAGGCCAGTGACCTCGACCATCGTGTAGCGGTGCGACCACTGATTGTTGATCGTCACAGTTGGCTCCAGCGCAAAAGCGCGGATGCGACCCTTCGGCGGCGTCCGTTTGGCCACTACATCCGGCAGCCGCAACTCGCCGCGTAAAGCCTTCTCGATTGAGTCAGCGATGCGACCGGCGCGGCGTTCCTCATCTTCATCTCGATCGAACTCGCGCGACAGCGAAATGGTATCGAGCGCGCTGCCGTCGGTCGTCGTATAGATCTGCGCGTCGACAATGTTGGCGCCGGCCATGGCGCAGGCGCCGGCAATGATCGACAGCAGCCAGGGATGATCCGGCGCAAAGAGCGTCAGTTCGGTCACCGCCCGCTCCGCATCGAATGCGACCGTCGTTGCAAGACGCTTTCCGGCGTCCTCGGTCGTGCGCACGAAGTTGGCATGCTCGATCTTGTGGGGAAGGTCGACCTTGAGCCAATAGGCCGGGTAGAGCCTGGCGATGTACGCCTCGAGACGCTCGCGCGGCCAATCCTTCATGGCCTCGCGGAATTCGTTCTGCGCGATCGCTACGCGTTGCGCGCGGTTGACCTCGGAGAATCCGCCCGTGAGCACCGGCTCGGTCTCATAATAAAGCGTGCGGATCAGCTGCGCCTTCCAACCATTCCACACGCCGGGACCGACAGCGCGGATATCGGCGGTGGTGAGGATTGTGAGCAGCTTGAGCCGTTCCGCCGACTGCACCGTCGCAGCGAAATTCTCGATTGTCTTGCGGTCCGACAGATCACGCGACTGCGCAACGCTCGACATCACGAGATGATTTTCAATCAGCCAGGCGACCGTCTCGGTATCGGCAGCCGAGAAACCGAGCCGCGGACAGAACCGCCTGGCCACCCGCGCACCGGCAATCGAGTGGTCCTCCGGCCGGCCCTTGGCGATATCGTGCAGGAACAGTGTGACATAGAGCACGCGACGATGCTCGGGCAAGATCTTGTGGATCAACTCGTTGGCGAGCGGCGTCTCGGTGTTGTTGCCCCGCTCGATTTCCGCGAGCACACCGATACAACGCAGCAGATGCTCATCCACCGTGTAGTGGTGATACATGTTGAACTGCATCATGGCGACGATCTTGCCGAAGGCCGGCACAAATTGGCCGAGCACGCCGGCCTCGTTCATCCGCCGCAGCACAGTTTCCGGGTCGTTCTTTGACGTGAGGATGTCCAGAAAAAGCTCGTTTGCTTCCTCGTTTTCGCGCAGCTTGGCGTCGATCAGGTTGAGCGAGCGGGTGATCGCGCGCATGGCATCCGGATGAAAAGCCAGGTTGTGCTTCTGCGCCAGATAGAAAATGCGGATCAGATTGACCGGATCGCGCTTGAATACGCCGGCCTGCGCGAGCCGGATGCGGTTCTTGTCGACAATGAAGTCGTCGCTTTCGGCGAGCTTGCGCCGTTTCACCGGCCGCAGCCGCGCCATCAGACGGCTGAGCACCGGCACGCTCTTGGCGTGACTGTCTTCCAGTTCGGCGCACAGGATCGCAGTCAAATCGCCGACATCCTTGGCGATCAGGAAGTAGTGTTTCATGAACCGCTCGACATCCTGCAGGCCGGGATGTTCCGTGTAACCGAGCCGCACAGCGATCTCGCGCTGAATGTCGAATGACAGGCGCTCCTCGGCGCGGTTCATCAGGAAATGCATGTGGCAACGCACGGACCAGAGGAAATCCTCGCAACGGCGGAACAGTTGATATTCTTGCTTGTCGAAAACGCCGCGCTTGATCAGTTCGTCCGGCTCGCGCACCCGGTAAACGTACTTGGCGATCCAGAACAAGGTGTGGAGATCGCGCAGTCCGCCTTTGCCATCCTTTACGTTCGGCTCGACAAGATAGCGCGACTGCCCGCTGCGACGCACTCGATCTTCGCGCTCGGCCAGCTTGGCGGCGACAAATTCCGCGGCACTATTGCGAACGACCTCGTTGTCGAAACGCGTCACCAGCTCGTCGTATAACTTTCTGTCACCGAGCAGAAAACGTGATTCCAGAATGGCCGTGCGGATTGTCATGTCCGCCTTGGCTTGCCGGATGCATTCGTCGACCGAACGGCTGGCGTGGCCGACCTTGAGCCCGGTGTCCCACAGACAATAGAGAATTGTTTCAGCGATCGACTCGCCCCAGGCAGTTTGCTTGTAGGGCAGCAGGAACAAGAGATCGATGTCAGAACCCGGGGCCTGCAAGCCGCGGCCGTAGCCACCGGTCGCGATCACGGCCATGCGTTCGGCCTCTGATGGATTTTGCGACGGGTACATGCCGCGCGCGAATTCGAAGAGAATGCGAATGATGTCGTCTTCCATCCGGCACAGCCGTTCGGCGCAGCGGCGGCCATGGCGATCGTTCAACAGCAGCTGCTCCGCTTTGGTACGGCCGTCGGCGAGGGCGACCTTGAGCCGTTGCGCCACGAGCGTGCGCAACTCGCGCTCGCTGCCGGTATGGCTCTTAGCCAGTTTTTCAAGCTCGACGGTTAGCGCGCGCGTATCGATCAGATCGTTCGATCCCCGGGAAGGGCGTTCGGACGTCGAGCGGGTGTCTTGGTCGAGGGCGAGTGAAGCCATGGGCGGTCGGGGATAGCGGAGGCGGAGGATCAAGTCATCGGGTAAGGCCAAAGATAATTGTCGCTACAGAATTCCGGTAAGATTGAAAGAAAATACTACAATGGACCAGAAAATCGCTCATATTTTACGTTTGACCTCGAAAAACGAGCTACGTATAGAATGTTTGTAGCGCCGATTTGAGCAAGCAGCTTGCGGGCGCTTAACAAATACAGCTAAAGCGCGGGGCGACACCCCCTCGCAAGCTGACAGCGGGCCATCCGGTTCGCTTCGATCCACGAGACGCCGGCGCCGGCAAGCGCAGGCGTCGCTCATGCGAGGAGATTGCCATGCGTTTTCTGTCGCGCCGTTCGCTTTTTGCCTCCGTGCTCGTGGTTGGCCTGTTGCCGACCAGCACGCTTTTTGCGGCTGACAAGCCGGACACGATCAGTATCGATTGGGCGACCTATAATCCGGTGTCTATGCTGCTCAAGAACAAAGGCTGGCTGGAGAAGGAATTCGAAAAGGACAACATCAAGATCCGCTGGGTGCAGACACTTGGCTCCAACAAGGCGCTCGAATTCCTCAATGCTGGCTCCATCGATTTCGGTTCGACCGCGGGCTCGGCGGCGTTGGTCGCCAAGATCAATGGGAATCCGATCAAATCGATCTATGTCTATTCGCGTCCCGAATGGACCGCGCTCGTTACACGCAAGGATACCGGGGTAACCAAGATTGCCGATCTCAAGGGCAAGCGCGTCGCCGTCACCCGCGGCACCGATCCGCACATCTTCCTGGTCCGCGCCTTGCTGTCCGCCGGCTTGAGCGAAAAAGATATCCAGCCGGTATTGCTGCAGCATCCCGACGGCAAGACGGCGCTGATCCGCGGCGACGTCGACGCCTGGGCGGGTCTCGATCCGATGATGGCTCAGGCCGAAGTCGAGGATGGCGCCAAGCTGTTCTATCGCAATGCCGCCGCCAATACTTGGGGCATCCTCAACGTCCGCGAGGAGTTCGCCAAGGATCACCCCGATCTCGTGAAGCGCGTGCTCGCAGTCTACGAACAGGCGCGCAAATATTCGCTGGCGCATTACGATGAGCTGAAAGCCGACTTCATCGCTGTCACCAAGCTGCCGGGAGATGTCGTCGACAAACAGCTCAAGGAACGTACTGAGCTCACGCACAGTAAGATCGGCGCGCCGCAGCGCGAGTCCATTCTTGCCGCTGGCATCGCGTTGCAGCAGGCCGGCGTCATCCCGGCCAATGTCGATGTAAAGAAGGCGCTCGATGATCTGATCGACGATCAGTACGTCACCGTGACGACGAACTGATATCCGCCTTGCCTTTCTCGAGTGGTTTGATGACTGTTGTGCGTATGGACGCAGCCATCGAGCCATCCACGGCGCAATCGGCTACGCGCAAGAGCGACCTTGCGCGGTTTGCGCGTCCGATGCTCGGCCTGCTGGTGCCGGTCTTGCTGGCCGGCGGGTGGGAGCTTGCCGTCCGCTTTGGTTGGTCGACTGGGCGTCTTGTCCCGCCTCCCTCGCGCATCTACGCGGAATTTGATGAACTGGCGCGTTCAGGCGAGCTGCTACGGCATGTGATTGCAACGTTGCTGCGGGTTGTCAGCGGTTTCGCCCTGGGCACCGTCGTCGGCACAGTGCTGGGAGCGATCGCGGGCTACTCAACTCTGGTGCGCCGGTTGATCGATCCTAGCCTGCAGGGCTTGCGCGCGGTTCCTTCGATTGCCTGGATCCCGCTGTTCATCCTGTGGTTGGGGATTTTCGAAACGTCCAAAGTCGCCTTGATCGCGGTCGGGGTCTTCTTCCCGATTTACCTCGGTGTCATGGGGGCGGTCCTGTCGGTAGACCGGAAGATCGTTGAAGTCGGACGTGCCTTTCGGCTGTCCGGCCCTGCCATGGTGCGGCGGATTCTTATGCCGGCGGTGTTGCCCGCCTACGTGATCGCTTTGCGGTCGGGTTTGGGGCTTGGCTGGATGTTTGTTATCGCCGCCGAATTCATGGGCGCCTCCGAGGGCCTTGGTTATCTGCTCATTGACGGACAGCAACTGGGCAAGCCCGCCGAGATCGTTGCTGCGATACTTGCCTTCGCCGTACTCGGCAAGACAACCGACTGGCTCATCGCGCTGGCCGCGGCCCCGTTCCTCCGCTGGGAAGATCGCTTCTCGCGTCAGGGAGACGCCTGATGCTGGTATTGGAAAATCTTGGCAAGACTTATCCCAACGGCGTACGCGCGCTAGAAGGCACAAGCTTTGCCGTCGAACCGGGAGAGATTGTTGCGGTGGTCGGCGGCTCCGGGTGCGGCAAATCGACTTTGCTGCGCGCAATCAGCGGCCTCGATCGGCCAACTCAGGGGCGCGTCTTGCTCGATGGCGAGCCGATCACCTCGCCGCATGAGAAAATCGGTATCGTCTTCCAGGAGCCGCGCCTGCTTCCCTGGCTGACGGTTGCCGGCAATGTCGCGTTCGGACTGACGGATCGGCCTCTGTCGCGCCGGCAGCATCGTGCCGCGGCGGCGCTATCGCGCGTCGGCCTGGGTGAAAAGGCGCGTGTCTGGCCGCGCGAATTGTCTGGCGGTCAGGCGCAGCGCGTCGCGATCGCCCGTGCGCTCGTGCCGCAGCCGGAGGTGCTCCTGCTCGACGAGCCGTTCTCCGCGCTCGATGCCTTTACCCGCGTCGATCTGCAGGACCATTTGCTCGACCTGTGGGCCGACCTGCGGCCGATGATGATCCTCGTCACGCACGACGTCGACGAAGCCATCGCACTCGCCGATCGCATCATGGTGATGCGGTCGCGCCCCGGCCATATCTTCGAGGAGATCGCCGCCGATCTGCAACGGCCGCGCGACCGTCATTCCGCTGCCTTCGATCACATCAAGGCACGCGTGCTCAACGCGCTCGACCGGTCGCTTGTGGGCGAGCGCGTGCCAGAACAGTCCGCGCTCGAACGACCTGGCACCGGCGCGGCCATGTGGTGGTAGGCACCCTTGTGTTTGACTGGGCCCAGCCTGTAGTTTCCCCGCGATAAAATACAAAGGAGCAAAGTATGGATGCCGGCGAATTACGTGCGATGCAGGCACCGATCAAGGAGCGCTACAAGGGCGATCCCAAGGCGGCTTTCATCACGCTGAAAGCGAAAGGGGCGCTCGACGACAGCAATATCGCCTGCAAGGTCGAAACCGGCCGCGCGCTGGCCATCGCGGGCCTGCATCCGGCGACCGGCGGTTCCGGGCTCGAGCTTTGCTCCGGCGACATGCTGCTGGAAGCGCTGGTCGCCTGTGCCGGCGTCACGGTGAAGGCGGTCGCGACGGCCCTCGATATACCGCTCAAGTCCGGCAAGGTTTCCGCCGAAGGCGACCTCGACTTTCGTGGCACGCTCGGCGTTGCCAAGGATGCGCCGGTTGGTTTTGCGCAGATCAGGTTACGGTTCGACCTCGATACCGACGCGCCGCAGGAAAAGCTCGATCAGCTTCTCAAGCTGACCGAGCGCTATTGCGTCGTTTATCAGACCATCAAGAGCGGGCCGACGGTCGACGTGCAGATGAAGCGGGCCTAGCCATCGCCGGTAGTGACGCGGGCTGCGGACTGTGGTTCGCTTCCTCCCGAGAACGAGAAAAAATCCGGGAGAGCGTCCAATGCGTATGTTCCAGGTCTGCGTTTGCGGTCAACCGCTGCAGCTCAACGAACAACCCACACCGCAACCGACCGGCAGCGAAGTCCTGCTAAAAGTTCTTGCGGCCGGTGTCTGTCACAGCGATCTGCATCTGGCGGACGGGTGGTTTGATCTCGGCGGTGGCAAGAAGATGAGCCTCGCCGACCGTGGCATGAAACTACCGGTAACGCTCGGTCACGAGAATGTCGGCGAGGTGGTGGCCTTCGGCCCCGACGCAAAAGGCGTCAAGGTTGGCGACCGGAGGCTTGCGCATCCGTGGATCGGCTGCGGGACCTGCGGTCCGTGCAAGCGGGGCGAGGAAAATCTTTGCCGCGCCATGCGCAGCCTCGGGGTATTTTCGAATGGCGGCTATGCCGATTTCCTGATGGTGCCGCATCCGCGTTACCTGTTCGACATCGGGGATCTCCCGCCGGAACGCGCGGCGCCACTCGCCTGTTCCGGCGTCACGACTTTCGGCGCCCTGAAGAAAATTCCGACGCTGAAAAGCGAACCGACGGTGATCATCGGCGCCGGCGGACTCGGGCTTATGTGTCTCGCTTTACACAAGGCGATGGGCGGCCACAGCGCCATTGTGGTCGACATCGATCCCGTCAAGCGCGAGGCCGCCAAAAAAGCGGGTGCCGCCGCCGTGGTTGATGGCAGCGCAGGCGATGCTTCGCAAAAAATCATCGACATGACCAACGGCGGGGCCTGGGGCGTGATCGATCTGGTTGGCTCTTCGCAAAGTGCAAGGGTCGGTTACGACAGCCTGATCAAGGGCGGCAAATATGTCATCGTCGGGCTTTACGGGGGAGACCTCACGGTGTCTTTGCCGCCAATTCCGATGCGGGCTCTGACCATTCAGGGATCATACGTCGGCAGCCTGCCGGAGATGAAGGAGCTCATCGACCTCGTGCGGCGCACCGGTGTGCCGCCGGTTCCGGTTGCGACGAGACCGCTTGCCGATGTGAACGCCGTGATGGATCAGCTGCGCGCCGGCAAAATCATCGGACGCGTCGTGTTGACACCAGCGTGACCTGACGCATTCGCCGAAAAGTGAAACCGGCGAGAGCGATCTCTCGCGGCGACGATCTGATATGCGCGACCATGGCTTGCGCAAGGCGCAACGGCGTGGTCATGTCCACCGCGCCAGATGTCTCCCGATCTTTATTTCGCGCTCACGCTTCTTGTCAAAATGGTCGTCACCGCCGCGTTTCTGCTCGCGGCCACGATCACTGCCGAGCGCGCCGGGCCGCTGGTAGGCGGACTGGTTGCAACTCTGCCGATAAGTGCCGGCCCGGTTTATATCTTCCTCGCTCTCGATCACGATGCGCACTTCATTGCTCAAAGTGCGCTCGGCAGTCTTGTCACCAACGCCTACAACGTGATTTTTGCCGTAACCTACGCAATGCTTGCGCAAAAGCGCTCACTGATCGTTAGCTTCGGTGCCGCGATCACGGTTTGGATGGCACTTGTATGGATGGGTGCGGGTGTCCGTTGGACCAATGTCTCAGCGGTCGCGTTCAATGTGGTTGTTATCGGTAGTTCGTTGTGGCTTTCGGCTGCACTCCGTCATGCGCCGATGCCGCGTGTTCGGACACGCTGGTATGATCTCGCCTTGCGAGCAACGATGGTCGCCTTGCTTGTCGGAGTCGTCGTCACGCTTAGTTTCCGCATCGGCGCGACCGCGAGCGGCAATCTTGCGGTTTTCCCCATCGTGCTCAGTAGCATCATGATTATCCTGCATCATCGCGTCGGCGGGCCTGCCACCGCAGCAGTCATGGCGAACGCTGTCATCGGGCTCGGCGGGTTTGGCATCGCGGTCCTTGTGCTCAACCTGACAGCGGAAACGCTCGGATCGCCGTTGGCCTTGGCGCTGGCGCTGCTGGTTTCGCTTGGCGGCAATCTGATGATTTACGTCGTGCGTCAACGCCTCGCTACGGCATGATCAACGTGCTCGCCGATCCGTTTTTCTGGTACGGGCTTGCACTCAAAATTGCGATGACCGCCTCGATCGTCGTGGCGGCGTCTGTTGTGGTCGAGCGCAGCGGCCCATTGATCGGTTCGCTCATTGCCTCGCTGCCCACCGCGGGCGGCGCGGCCATGATCATCCTCGCACTCGAACACTCGCCGGATTTCATAGCGCAAAGCGCGATCGGCAGTCTGATCGCAAACGCGGCTTGTGCGCTGTTTGCGCTCGGCTACGCGACGCTGGCGCAAAAACACTCATTGCGCCTCAGCCTTGGCGGTGCATTCTTGATCTGGCTCGTCACAGTGTTCCTGTTGCGGCTGGTCCATTGGACGGCGATGAGTGCGGTGGTGCTCAACGCGGTGATTTATCCAATTGCGATCGTTGCAGCAGGTCGCTTCCGGGTCACCGGCGCGGTCAAGCGCGTGGAACTTTCCGGCACCGATCTCGCCTGGCGAGCCGGGGTGGTGACGCTTTGCGTCTTGCTTGTCACGGCGGCGAGCAGCTCGATCGGCTCTTATTTCTCGGGCGTCTTTGCATTCTTTCCGGTGGCCATGGGTTCGTTCTTCATTATTCTGCAGCCGCGCATCGGCGGGCCGGCGGCGGCGAGCGTCGCCGCGCATGTGCTCACTCCGCTTATCGGGCTGGGCTTGGGTCTGCTCGCCGTGCATCTGCTCGCTGAGCCGATCGGCGTCTGGTGGTCCTATGCGGTCGGCTTGTCGATCGGACTTGCCTGGAACGCATTGCTTTGGCTGGTGCGCAACTGGCGCCAGCGGAAACGCGCTAATGCAGCAGGCCGAGCTCCAGGCCTTTGATTTGCAGCGCAAGGTAGCGCGAGAAAATCCGGCATTGCGCCAGGCTCCCGGCGGTGAACCAAAGTCCGGGCTGTGCGGTCTGCCGCCACATGTTCCGCAGTTCTCCGCCTTCGTCGAATCCCCAGACAGGTCCGATGCGGTCGGCGATCTCGTCGCCGAGGTAGAGCCGAACGGTCTCCTGCTGGTTTTTGTAGCCGGTTGCCAGCACGAGCAAATCGGCCGGCGCGACGCGGCCATCGCGCAGCCGAGCGCCTTCGGCGACAAACCTGTCGATGTCGGCGAATTGGAGCAGATGCACCGCACCCGACATGATCAGCTCGGAACAGCCGACGTTGAAGTAGTAACCGCCGCCACGCCGCAGATACATCATCTGGAAACCGGTCTCGTCCTCGCCGAAATGCAGGCGAAAACCGCGCTTTTCAAGGCCTTCGAGCAGCGCCTTGTCTACCTCGCGCCCTCTGGCGGTGGAGATCTGATAGGAGCGTTGCAGAACCGTATAAGGGAACGACGTCGCCAGCAGGTCGCAATCCTCAAACGGGATGCCTTCCGAATAGATGGCGTAAACGCTCTGCGCCTCTTTAAGGCTCACCACATAGGTCTTGCTGCGCTGGATGATCGTGACATCCGCGCCATGTGCGTGAAGCTCCTGCGCGACATCGTGACCGCTGGTGCCGGTGCCAAGCACAAGCGCCTTGCGGCCCTTCCATTTTGCAGCGTCTTTGAAAACGCCAGAATGCGCTTTGGTGCCGGCAAAATCGTCAAGACCGGGCAGATCGGGCGTGGAGGGAATGCTGCTCACACCGGTTGCAAATATCAGATGACGCGGGCGCATGATGCGTTCGCTGCCATCCGTTCGCCGGAGTGTGACGCGCCATTCGCGGCGTTTCTCGTCGTAACTTCCCGCGACAAGCTCGGTCCCCGTCCAGTAATTGAGTTCCATCGCCTCGACGTATGACTCGAACCAGTTCGCGAGCTTGTCCTTCGGAATGTAGACAGGAAAAGTCGGCGGGAACGGCAGATAGGGCAGGTGATTGACATACACTTCATTGTGCAGTGTCAGGGAGTGATAGCGGGTGCGCCAGTTGTCGCCGACGCGCGCATGGCGGTCGACGATCAATGTGTCGATGCCGAGCTGATGCAGACGCGCGGCGATCGATAGTCCGGCCTGTCCGCCACCGACCACGATCACCGTGGGATCATGGTCGGTATATGTGCGGGCCCTGGCGAGGCGATCGCTCCAGTTCTCGGCGCCGAAGTCGCGGATACCGTCGCCAGCCTCCGCCGCGCGCCTCTTGAATTTCTCCTCGTGGCCCTTGAGCTCTTCCAGGGTCGTTACGATTGTCCATGCGCGCAAACGAGAACCAATTTGAGGATCGGGAACGAG